>X418_Giraffe__coassemble_6_pt1 | contig 80121 bp, 75 predicted proteins | sample X418_Giraffe__metabat2_high_PE_001 | metagenome-assembled genome bin X418_Giraffe
CGAAATGACAACCAGCCTGTCACTTTGTTCGGTCGAAATGACAACCAGCCTGTCACTTTGTTCGGTCGAAATGACAACCAGCCTGTCATTTCGACCGAGGCCCTTGGCCGAGTGGAGAAATCTTTTACTATATTTGTAAATTGATTCAAAAACAACAACATTATGCTGGTAGTCCTTGAAGGCCTGGACGGTGCAGGCAAATCCACACAGGTGAAGAAGCTCAGAAGCTATCTCGAGAGCCTTTTCGGCAGTCTCGAATACATACATTTCCCAAGATACGACGCCCCCGTATACGGCGAGCTCATCAGCCGCTTCCTCCGCGGAGACTTCGGCTCGAACGAAGCCGTGCATCCGCAGCTGGTGGCGCTGCTCTTCGCGGAGGACCGCCACGGGGCGGCTCCGCAGATGAAGCGCACGCTCGCAGAGGGCGGCACAGTGCTGCTGGACAGATATGTATACTCCAACATCGCCTACCAGTGTGCAAAGCTCAGCAATCCTGACGAGGCGGACGAGCTCAGGGAGTGGATATTCAACACAGAGTACGGCAACTTCGACCTGCCTGTTCCTGATCTCAACATCTTCCTTGATGTCCCTATAGGATTTGTGGAGTCAAAGCTGAAGAGCCAGCGCGGAGGCGAGGACAGGGAATACCTGGAAGGCGCCCAGGATATCCACGAGGCCGACATCCAGTTCCAGATAAGGGTCCGCGACATATACAGGAAGCAGTGCGAACGCGATCAGAAGTTCATCCGCATAGACTGCTCGGACGAAAAGGGCGAGATGCTCCCTCCTGGCGAAATCTTTGCAAAGGTTCAGGCTGTAGTTGACGCATCAATAAAGTAAAAGACATTGATATGAGATATCTTCTCCTCAGGATGAAGCGTTTCTGCGGCTTCATCACCGGGTTTGTATTCTTTCTGTCCGGAATAGTGAAACTGATGGATCCTGCAGGCGCAGGACTGGTAATGAAGGAATATTACGCATTCCTCCATCTTGGTTTCCTCGGATTTTCCGCAAAGTTCATGGGAGTGTTCTTCGCTCTTGCCGAGACCGTCATCGGTACTGCGCTCATCACTGGCGTATGGCGACGCGTTGTCGCCCAGTGCGCCATCGCGCTGCAGAGCTTCTTCACGCTCCTGACCCTCCTTCTGGTCATCTTCAACCCTGAGATGGACTGCGGATGCTTCGGAGAAGCCATACATCTCACACACGGAGAGACATTCGTCAAGAACATGATCCTGCTCGCCCTGCTCCTGACATACTATATACCACGCAAGCATCTGGGAGAGACAAGGAAGAAGAAATACGTCTCATTCGCGCTTGTAACCGTATCGGTGCTCGCATTCACAGTCTATTCATGGGTATACATCCCTATGATTGACTTCACTGCCTATAAGGCCGGAGCCGAGCTCCAGGCAGGCGCCACCGTCAATGCCGACGAGCTTTATGAGTCGGTGTTCACATATGAAAAAGACGGCATTCAGCAGGACTTCACACTTGGCCATCTGCCTGACTCGACATGGACATTCGTCAATGTCAGCACACGCCTCAAGGAAGGTCGCGAGGACTCATTGGTGGGACTGTCGTTCTACAGCGAGAGCACAGGAGAATACATGGACACCCTGGCAACAGAAGGCAAGGTCATGGTGGTTTCCGTATATGACCCGGACATGTCTGCAAAGAAGTGGAACAGGATCGGGAACTTCATCAGAAGGTCGCAGGAGGCCGGTTTCACCACTCTTCTGCTCACCACAACAACAGAAGGAGTCCCTGCAGGAATGGCCGCTTCCGCATTCATCTCGGACTACAAGACCCTCATATCCCTTAACAGATCCAACGGAGGTGTCACATACTTCAACGACGGCGAACTCGTACGCAAGTGGGCAAGGGCAAATGCCCCGTCCAAGACTGAGCTGGAAGAGATTCAGAGCACCGATGCGACAGAAATAGCCATTGCCAAAGACAGCAAAGGAAGCCTTGGCTTCCAAGGCTTCCTTCTATACGTCTTCGCAGTAATGCTGCTGTTATAGACTATCTGTACTCAAACGGAGTGACGCCATTGACCGGACAGTCGATCACGTTCGCAATCACATAGCCGCCCTGTCCGTCAGACATGGTCGCAAAGACTACCATGTGCAGTTTCTCGTCATTGCGCGCAGGCCATGCTATGCCGCCATTGATTTCACCCTTCTCGGAGCCATATGTCCAGATGTCATCAAGAATCCAAGAGAACATGATGTCTCCTGTCTTGCCTGCCTCGATTTCGGCAACAGGAATTCCAAAGAAAGACGTCTTGTACTGGGCATCCACATAGCGAATCACATTATCATGGTTGTGCATCCATGATGCATCTCCGGCATTTGTCTGGGTTGCATGAATGCCGTCTTCAAGAAGGAACGCACCGACACGATATGAAGATGACACCTTCGCCTTGACCGTAACCTTAGCTACAACCTTGCCGTCCTTCATCACAGAGTTGACTGCAATTCCCGGTGCAATCTCTTCCTTGGCATCGCGAATCTGGCCTACCGCAGACTTGATTTCAAGGTTGTTTGCATTATTGAATGTACTTGTTAGATCAAGCTTGACGGTCGGGAAGCCGGTAATCATACAGAACTCCTCGAAAGAAGAATTATGCAGATAACAAGGGTCGGCAATACCGCCTACAAGACCGGTATGAGCCTCAGTGAAGACGATCTTGTCAGCCACTGATGCATCGCTTTCCAATTCATGGAGAATCCTCTTCATTGACGGACACGCAGAACATCCTACCGTAGTGAACTCAGTAAGAAGAACCTTTGTCTTGAAATCAGTATTTGAAGGCTGAGGGTCTGCAGGAGTCTCAGGTATCTCTATATCTATGGCCTTGATGGTTATGGTCTCCGAATTATAAGTTCCATAATTGGCCCATATCTTGAACTCGCCTACCTTATCAGACGAAAACTTGAAATCAGGTATCTCGATAACCTTGTTGCTGCCATCAAAGAAAGTGACGCCCTCAGTCACCGGAACACCGTCCAAAGTAAGCGTAAGAGTGGCATAATCACCACCGAAGGTCTGTATCAGATTCTTGTCGCTGACAAGTTTCAGGGTCTTGTTCGATACAGAACCGCCATCGTCTCCATTATTTCCACTGCAGGAGATAAGCATCACTGCCGCTGCGAGCAGTGATGCAATACTTAAAATCCTTTTCATTTCTGTTGTTCTTCAAATTCCCTAAGGATATTGGCAGAAGTTTCGTCTACCATCTCCTTTGTTACTACTGCGGCCTTCTCCTTGAAAGTATACTTAGGAAGAGGCTTTGCTTCAAACTTCGACATTGACTTGCATACTGCAGCCTTCGGCATCTGAACATCTGCAGAACCATCAAGAGATACAGGTTCCACCTTGACAGGAGCAGGAACATAAGATGCTGCCGCTGACTTCTTAGGCTCAGTCCAACCTCTCTTGAGGACAATGTCAGTCAACACCGTAGCCACCACCTCAAGCGATCCCTGAGCCATTCCGATGGCATTCATATAATAATTTCCAGCCTTGAGTGTACCATAGTCCTGCTCGATTACAATCGGCTTGATCGTAATCGTATTGAGGTCATCAGAGATCTCTACAGGGAATCCAGGGTACTGCTCGCTTGCATCATAGAATGCCAGACCGTCAGCTACGGCACCGACATAGAATGAATATCCCGGCCAGTTGTGCATAGGAGGCATGGTAGCAGTGCTGAACGGCACTATTACACTTCCATCCTCAAGCACCTGGAGATACCACTTAGGACCGAAGTCATACATCAGCTGAGCAATATCGTATGAGTTATAGTCTGTTGCCACAAAAAGATCATATGGCGACCTGAACTCAAGTCTGTTCACATTATTGTCAGCTGCGGCAGGGTCGAAGTCCATGAATCCACTGCAAAGGAGTCTGTTCTGTCCCTTGAGACGATAATCTGTAAACATCTCACTTAACTCACCAAGCTCGGCAAACATATTGTCAACCTCTTCCTTTGGTTCATCATAGAGGTCATACACTTTCGGATCAAGTGTTGCAGGAAGCTCAGGGGCCGATGCGGAGATGGTGATCTTCGACTTGTGATCGACATTATAAGTGACGATGTTTCCGTCAGGTTCCTTCTGCATTGCCCTGAGGGTAGCCGTAGCTGTCCAGTCACCGGCGAGCTGCTCGTATAATGGCGAAGCGATAGGAGCAGCCGTTTCAGCCATAGGTGACTTGCAGTCAGCCCAAGCTGCGGTGTTGTCATCATCTATCACATTGAAAGTATACTCGTCATTGCATCCGTATGCCGCAAATCTCGTAACCTCGCCGTCAAGTGTCGGGAAGTACACGGTAAGTCCCTCCTCAGAGTTGATTTCCGCGATTTCCGCTGCAGTAAATGTCCATCCGAGATTCTTCAGGAGAGTAGAGTACTCATAGCCGGAATTGAACATAAGTTCGAAATCCCTCGCATAGTTACATACCCAATAAGCTCCCATGACAGGCTGTACGACTCCCTTCGAGTCGGCACCGGCTTTGATGTTGAATCCGACATTATACGGATCATTCAGATCCACTGCAGTAACCTCGATCACCGGAGGAACCTTTGTCTTGTCCTTCGCCTTGAAGGTCTTGTGTATGAATCTCTGAGACTTGCCCTTGTCGTCACCGAATACGGTAACAAGAACATGATATGTATCACCGCCTGTAAGAGGTTCAATGAAGTTTCTGGCTGCATTGATGGCGATATTCTCTGTTTCAGGAACTACACCCCACTCATAGAAGCACATGTATGAGGTCAGGAACCACTGGAACCAGTCCTCATTGCCTTTGAGGTACGATGAAAGGATCTGATTGTATGTCGAATTGTCAAGAACCATATAGAAATATGAGTATGCATCCTCCGACATAGTGAAATATATCATTGCATCTGTTACAGATATTTCATCCTCAGGGATATCGACCTCCACTGTGGCGTCGCAAAGTTCAGGCTGTCTGGTGAAGAACTCCACCTTCTGGAAGGCTCCAAGCCATTCCCTCTTTTCAGGATCGTAATAAGGCACAGACCAAGAATCTCTGGTCGGCTGATTATAACCCATCACGGCCTCAAAGTCATCCGGAGTACCATAGAATGTCTCTCCCGCAAAGAAGATCATCGGTTCACCCGGAGCCATCGGGTCATGTATATCCATCATTTCACCTGTCTCAAGATCATATACCGGTTCGCCGTTTTCATCCATGAGCACGACATTGGCATCATTCAGAACTATGGTAGAGTCCTTGAACATATGGCCTGAATACGGATCACCTGTAGAAGCTATCGCCTGCAGATCAACTTCATCGGAACCTTTTGCACCAGTCAGATAATAATATCTTGCCAGAGGCATGGCACCGGTACGGATAGCATGTCCACGCTGCTTGGTGTCCTCAGGCATGGTTATATGAACCTTGAAACCATCATAATATGTGTCTACAACCGTCACCAGTTCATCAAAGTCATACTTCTTGGTATCAAACTCCAGAGTGACCTTATCCGAATAATTGGCCGCATCCAGTTTTGCGACTGCATACAGGAAATAGTGGGTATCCTGCTGGATATCCTCATCTACCCTGAAAATCTGACCTGGCTTGACTGTGATCACATTACCTGTAGCGAAAAGTACGGCCGGGGTCACAAGCTGAGGCTCTGTTGAAACGACATATGCCATCTCGACTTCCGAAGGAGCCGTAACATACACATCTACATAATCAGCACCCACAGTCTTTAAAGAAAGTGAGAAGTCGCCTATACCTTCATTCTTCTGATCACAGCTTGTAAAAAGCTGTCCCATCGCAAAAAGTGAAAGCACAAACGACAGTTTAAGTAATTTTTTCATTGAATATTATTGGTTTTGATTAATAATTGTCAATCAGTTAAAGTATATCACGGCAAAGATAAACTTTTTTCATAAGTTTCCAATCATTCTTGCTATATTTGCGTCATTAATAGAAATAAGATGGAAATGAACAACACTCCTCTCATGGCAGTATCACCTGTCGACGGACGCTACTCGCGTCAGACTGAACCACTTAGAGAATACTTCAGCGAATATGCGCTCATCAGATACCGCGTCCGCGTAGAGATCGAATATTTCATCGCACTCTGCGAGATTCCGCTCCCTCAGCTGGCCGATTTCGACCACACGAAGTTCGAGGCTCTCAGAGACATCTACAGGAACATGACACCTGAGGATGCAGCCAAGGTAAAGGAGATCGAGAAGGTCACCAACCACGATGTGAAGGCTGTGGAGTACTTCATCAAGGACCGCTTCAAGGAGATGGACATCATGAAGTGGGGAGAATTCGTTCATTTCGGACTCACATCGCAGGATATCAACAACACATCCGTTCCGCTTTCATTCAAGGAGGCTATCGATGAGTGCTTTATGCCTCTTCTCCAGGAAGTCCTCGGCATCATCAAGGGAATGGCGGCGGACTGGGCTGAGATCCCTATGCTCGCAAAGACACACGGCCAGCCGGCATCGCCTACCCGCGTAGGCAAGGAGTTCAACGTGTTCGCTGTACGTCTCGAGGAGCAGATCCGTCAGTTCTCGCAATTGACATATCCGGCAAAGTTCGGCGGAGCGACCGGAAACATGAACGCCCACAAAGTGGCATACCCTGCCATAGACTGGATCGCATTCGGCAATGATTTCGTTGCCTCCCTCGGACTGAAGAGGTCATTCCCGACCACGCAGATCGAGCACTACGACAACCTCGCGTCGCTTTTCGACTGCCTGCGCCGCATCAACACGATCCTCATAGACTTCGCACGCGACATCTGGACATATATTTCAATGGAGTATTTCCGCCAGAAGGTAAAGGCGGGAGAGGTCGGATCTTCCGCAATGCCGCACAAGGTGAACCCTATCGACTTCGAGAATGCAGAGGGCAACTTCGGAGTGGCAAACGCTCTGTACACCCACCTGTCCATGAAGCTTCCTATCTCACGTCTGCAGCGTGACCTCACAGACTCGACAGTGCTCCGCAACATCGGCATGCCGCTGGCGCATTCGATCATTTCGCTCAACTCACTCAAGAAGGGCCTGGGCAAGCTCATCCTCAACGAGGACGCGCTCAGAGCTGACCTGGAGAGAAACTGGGCAGTGGTGGCAGAAGCGATACAGACCATCCTCCGCAGAGAAAATTACCCGAACCCTTACGAGACGCTCAAGGCGCTTACTCGTACAGGTGCGGGCATCAATCATGAGGTGATCGCAGAGTTCATCGAGACTCTCGATGTGTCAGAAGAGGTCAAGGAGGAGCTCAGAGGGATTACTCCTTGGAGCTACACGGGATTCTAGAAAAATTTATTTCTCTATAATGTAGATGTCTTCGCCAGGGGCAGAAAAGTTATACTGTTCTCTGGCGAATTTTTCTAATGTGTCGATGTCTGTGACGCGCTGGTCTATGCTGCCGTCCATCTCATCGATCTGGCGCTGGTACTCTTCCATCTGCGCCTTCTGGTTCTTTATCTCCTTCTTTGCCTTGATCCAGCCAGGAATGGTGTTACCGTCTCCCACAAGCCATGAGAAGACGAAAACGATCAACACAACCAGTGTGAACCACGCAAACCTGCGGCGGTCACCGGTAAACTCACTCTTTATCTTTTCCCAGATTTTCATCATATTTTCATTTAGTCTCGACAAATTTAACTAAATTTGAGTGACTTTGTAAAACTTTCTTCAAATATAAACAGCAATGGGATTTTTCAAGAGACATCAGGGAAGAGGTTCATACGATTTCTTTTCCACTTATAATTACTTCATGCCAGGCCTTTCCGACATGGTATGGATTGCAATATTATTCTTCGTAGGAGTATTCCTGGGAGTGCTCATCAGTGCCGGACTCGCGCTGTTCATATCACAGGACTTCGCCTTGACATATGGAATGGTGATAGTATATCCTGTCCAGTTCATCCCTGCAATGCTCTATGCATCAGCGGTCAGCCACAGGAATATGGGATTCGAGCCGGAATATCCGCTTGACAACAGCAACTTCGGGGGAAGAAGCGGGCTTGGCATGGCCCTGATCGTCAGCGTAATGGCTCTATCCGCAGCATTTGTGATCGAGCCGGTCAGCATGCTGCTTCCAGAAATGTCGGAAGCGACTAAGATGGCCATGGAGCAGTTGCTCAATGGGCCTGTATGGCTCGTGCTGCTCTCAGTATCCGTCTTCGCTCCGTTCTTCGAAGAATGGCTCTGCCGAGGCATAATCCTCCGCGGACTTCTCCAGAAGATGAAACCGGGCTGGGCAATCGTGATCTCTGCCCTGGTATTCGGCCTCATACACATGAACCTTTGGCAGGCGATTCCTGCCTTCATCATAGGAACAGTCCTGGGATATGTATATTACAAGACAGGTTCGCTCAAGCTCACCATGCTCATGCACTGTGTAAACAACACGCTCTCAGTAGTCTTAAGCAAGATTCCCGGCCTCGAGGATGTCGAGTTCTTTGCCGAAATAATGAGTCCTTGGACTTATGTACCTATGCTCATCGCTTTCGCAGTCGCGCTTGCATGCGGTCTGCTGATTATCCGAAGCATTCCTCTCACACAATCTCCTTTCCGAAAGGAACCACAGCAAGTATAGCCATCTTGAAGTGCTGCACGCCGAACGGAATTCCTATTATCGTGCAGCACAATGCTATACCGAAGGTAACATGAATCAGGGCTATCTCTATTCCGCCCAGCACAATCCACAGAACATTCATGAATATGGACAGGCATCCGCCGTCATTGGATGCCGATCGGGCCTCACGGCCGAAAGGCCAGAGGGCGAAGCCGGCCATCTTGATGAGCTGGTAGCCGAACGGCGCACCTATGATTGTGATGCAGAACAGGAGTCCCACGATGAAGTAGTATGCTGCCACGATAAGTCCTCCGAGGAGGAGCCAGAGTATGTTTCCAATAAATTTCATATCTTTTCAGTCTTATTCATATCATTAAACATTTCTTCGGCCTGGGCCAAGGTGTCGAGCTTTCCGACATCCAGGAAGTTGAGGTTTTCCGCAACGACACCATATATGGGCATTCTCAATGCCGCCCATAGATAAAAACTCATAATAGGGAATTTCACACCGGCCTCAGGATCCACAGCCAGTTCCCTTTCCTCAACATATTCATCCATCAGACCAAACACCCTGTCTGACATCACATGTATGCCTGAGAATCCATATGCAAGGCAATCATCAACCTTCAACGATTTGTCCGCCAGACTGTAATCTCCGGTGTCCGTATTGTGCCATCCGACAAGCCTCATAGTGTCAGGATAAAACAGCAGGAACCTCTTGGTCGGACGGTTGCTTACCAGCAATGTAGCCAAAGCATCCTCACGCACCTGTTCCTCAAGCCACTTGAGGTCGGCATTCGACATGATGTCCACATTGTGGATGAGGAAATGCCCGCAGCCTTCCAGATACTTTCGTGCATGGAGTACGGCCCCTCCGGTCTCAAGAAGCATCTTCCTCTCATCACTCACATCCATCTTCATTATGTCCTGCTCCCCTACCCAAGCCTCGACCTTGTCGGCAAAATGATGGACATTCACCACAGCCTCTTCCACCCCGGAAGCCTTCAGCTTACGGGCGACATGTTCTATAAGGGGTTTTCCACCGACAGGCACCAGCGCCTTCGGAAGCGTATCTGTAATCGGTTTCAAGCGGGTACCGAGACCCGCGGCGAATATCATGGATTTCATATTTATCAACCTTATTCCTTTATTTTATCGCATTCATCTTTTATCCCGTGATGAAGGTAGTGCAGAAATATGAAATTGTCTACGTTACCCTTACCCTAAATCCCTCCCCTCGGGGAATCGGATAGCATCGTATCGATGCCTTGTTCTCGGTGGATCAGGCGGAGGCGGATGTCCGGGTATTTCTCGCGGAGATGGGCGACGAGGTGCTCCGCGCAGTATACGGAGCGGTGCTGGCCGCCTGTGCAGCCGAAGCTGACCATCAGGCTGGTGAAGCCTCTGCGGGCATATGTCTCTACATGCGGGTCAACGACTCCGTAGACATGTTCAAGGAAACCGAACACTTCTCCGTCATCCTCCAGGAAGCGGATTACAGGCTCATCCATTCCTGTCAGTTTCTTATATGGTTCGTATCTGCCTGGATTATGGATGGAGCGGCAGTCGAAGACGTAGCCGCCTCCGTTGCCGGAAGCGTCCTGAGGTATGCCTTTCTTGAACGAGAAACTGCACACACGCACTTCCAGGACTCCGTCAGAGGTCTGTTCTTCAAAACGAGGGAGAGCGCAGAGCCTCTCCAGAGTCTGTGTCAGATATGGATATCGCGACGAGAACTTGCCAGTAATTGACTTCAGTTCGGAAATAGCGGCTGGAATGCTGGTGACAAAGTCAGCCTTGTGCTCGATCAGTCCACGGAAGCCATATGCACCCAACACCTGAAGCAGGCGGAAGAGAATGAAAAGGTCCAGCCTCTTCATGAACGCATCGCGGTCTACAGGGCGATATCCGACCAGCGCCTCAAGATAGCTGTCAAGCATCCTCTCCTTCAGGTCTGAAGGGTATTTCGCCCTTGCCTGCCATACGAAAGATGCTACATCATAATATATCGGACCACGCCTTCCTCCCTGAAAATCAATGAAATATGGTTCATTGCCACATATCATCACATTACGTGCATTGAAGTCACGATACAGGAATGTGTCGGTATCCTCTTCCAGCAAGGCATCAGCAAATCTTTCGAAATCATCCTGGAGCAGAACCTCGTCAAACTCAAGACCTGACGGTTTGAGGAAACAATACTTGAAGTAGTTGAGGTCAAACATCACCATCCTTCTGTCGAAAGAAGGCTGAGGATAGCACACAGAGAAATCCAATCCTTCCGCTCCGTCGTATTGGATTGCCGGAAGCATTGACATCGTCTTGCACAGCAAGGTTTCATCCTTGATATCGAACAGGACGCAGTCTCCCAGATCCTGCTGCAGATATGAAGACATGTCATCGCTCACAGCATAGACCTCAGGCACATTAATGCCTTTGGCACGGAAGTGGCGCGCGATCGTCACGAATGCATTGTTTTCCTTCACATCGACTCCTATGACGCCGATGCAGGACCCGGCATCAGAGGCCAGCCTGTAGTATCGACGGTTGCTGGCGGAGCCGGTAAGAGGGGTGACGGAAGCGGGCATGCATCCGTATTTCGACTTATACAATATGGTTAATCTTTCCATAGCAGATTTCTCGACTCGCTTCGCTCGCTCAAATGACAACCAGAAACGGGTATCCAGAGCTGAAGTCTGTTAATTTATTGGCGAATTTACGAAATAGTTGAACAAAAAAGATTAAATTTGTTGGATTTAAAACATAATTGCAATGCACAATTACGCATATTGCTCGGACAAGTACCAGTACACAATGGGAAAATCCTTCTTTGACAGCGGAATGAAGGATCAGCACGCTGTCTTCAACCTTTTCTACAGAAAGGCTCCGGAAAACAACAACTGGGCTGTGGTAAGCGGCGTGGACGAAGTCATCGAGATGGTGCAGAACCTCGGAAACATGGACCCTGCATTCTTCGAGAAATTCCTCCCTGGCGATGAATACGCCGATTTCAGAGGATATCTCTCGACTATGAAATTCACAGGAAACATCTACGCGATGCGCGAAGGTGAAATAGTCTTCCCTAACCAGCCTATAATAATAATAGAAGGGCCGCTCATCGAGGCGCAGGTCCTGGAGACGCCGATGCTCTGCATCATGAATCACCAGATGGCAGTAGCAACAAAGGCATCGAGAGTATGCCGCGCAACAAACCGTCCGGTCAGCGAGTTCGGCTCGCGCAGGGCGCACGGCCCATGGGCCGCGACCTACGGCGCCAAGGCTGCCATCATCGCCGGCTGTGCAGCCACATCGAACATCCTCACAGGAGCGCTGTTCGACTACGGTTCGACAGGAACCATGGCGCATAGTTATGTGACTTCATTCGGATGCAGCGTAAAGGGCGAATACAATGCTTTCGACACATACATCAAGACTCACAGGAACGAACCTCTCATCCTCCTTATCGACACATACGACACTCTCAAGTGCGGTGTGCGCAATGCCATAAAGGCATTCAAGGACAACGGCATAGACGACAGATATGCTGCAGGATACGGAGTCCGGCTCGACAGCGGAGACCTCGCATACCTGTCGATCGAGTGTCGTGCCATCCTTGACGAAAGCGGTCTGAAGAACTGCAAGATATTCGCGACCAACTCCTTGGATGAATACCTCATCACAGACCTCGAGCGTCAGGGAGCATGTATCGATTCGTACGGTGTCGGAGACGCCATCGCCACCAGCAAGGCAAATCCATGCTTCGGCAATGTATACAAGCTGGTTGAAATCGATGGAGAAGCCGTGCTCAAACGTTCCGAGGACAAGATCAAGCTCATCAATCCGGGATTCCAGATCACCTACAGGATCATGATCAATGACCCGTCAAAGGGAGAGATATACAAGGTGGACGTCACCTGTCTCAGAGGCGACGAGCTCAGCAGGAAGATCGAGGCCGGCGAGACATTCACCGTCTGCGACGAGTACGACCGCTACAAGAGCAAGACCTTCGAAGCAGGTGAATATGTTGCGCTGACTCTCCAGCATATGGTCATCGAGAACGGCAGACGCTGCGCTCCGACCCATACATTGGCAGAGAAAAAGGCATACTACAACAATACATTGATGCACTTCAGCCCGAGCGAGCGCCGACTGATCAATCCGCACTACTACAAGGTGGATATTTCTGACGACCTCTACAACCTCAAGATGGGCATCATCAACAGAATCGTACAGGAAATCAGAGATTTCTCGACAAGTTCTAAATGACAGTCACTATGAATAACAGCGCATTGGTAGTCGTGGACATGCTCTACGACTTCATCGACGGCAGCCTTGCATGCCAGAATGCCGACATGGCCGTACAGGAGACCCTCAAGTTCATCGGCAGACAGACCAAGGGTCAGGGCGGCGAGGATCACGAGATCCTGGACACATTCCCTATCCTGTTCATCCGCGACCATCATCCTTCAGACCATTCCTCGTTCAAGGAACAGGGAGGAATATGGCCGGCACACTGCGTTGCAGGCACCCGCGGAGGTGAAATCCATGAGGAACTCGCACCATATGCCAGAGAGGAACTCACATTCGACAAGGGATGTGACAGAAATGTCGAGCAGTATTCGGGATTCGAAGGCGTAAACTGCGCGGAGCAATCTCTCGGGGAGGTGCTCGAGCTGCTTGACTGCGCAGATGTATATGTGGCGGGTATCGCGACAGAATACTGCGTCAGGAACACCTGCGAAGACCTGCTGAAGGCCGGATTCAAAGTGCATCTGCTCAAAGACTGCATAGCATATGTAGACCATGACGGACACGTCAAGGCACTCGCAGAGATGGCGCAGGAGGGCATAAACATTGAATAATAAATAATTATTCGTACCTTTGCCGTCTTGTTATGAAGAAATTCGTGTCAAAAATATGGGTACCGGCACTGCTGGTGATGGTGGCTGCGGCGCAGTCATTCGGCATTGACGCAGGCAGGGCCGTCGGTCTGAGAAGGCTGGCGGACTCGCTTGTCCTTACCCGTGTGACTCCGGACACTACTTCCGCAGGCATCGACACGACAGCTGCAGACACAGCAGCCGACACCCTGCCGGCAGACTCGCTGGTTCTTGACAGTCTTCTGACAGATTCACTGCAGAGAGACTCCGCAAAGGTCGATACACTTATCCTTTCACCAAGAGACACGATCAAGATTCCTGACTCCCTCGAGTTCAAGGATCCTTTCTTCTTCAAATACTACATAGCAGTCAAGGACTCCACCACCAGAAGGATAGTCCGCGACTCGCTGATGCTTGCAGGAGACACCCTTGAGCTGATGAAGCTCGACTCGCTTTACATCAAGGATTCCACAGAAGTTGCCAAGGCGAAATTCGACGCATGGTACGCTTCCCTGACCAGAAAGGAGCGCAAGAGATATGACGCAGAGCAGAAGCTCCCCGCCCTGATCGCCGAAGCCAACAGGAAGATGGCCAGAAAGGACAGCATCAAGGCAGTGAAGGACAGCATCATAGAAGCGACTCCACGCATCCTTGAGACATTCGCGTTCCCGGATTCTCTCCATTACAAGAGGATTGTGACATGGACACACGACAGAAGGTTCCACGAGATCGTCGGCCTCCGTGACCAGTCCACAGACTCATCATTCAACTACAACTTCCACGACTACAAGTTCTACAATGAAGATCTGAATGCGACATGGCTTGGAACCATCGGTTCGCCAGTACAGCTGTATGACTATTTCAAGAGGCAGGAGGAAGACAACGCGATATTCTATACTCCATATCAGATCTACTCATACACTCCGGCCACACTTCCGAAGTACAATACAAAGACCCCATACACAGAGCTGTGCTACTGGGGCACCTTGTTCGCCAATACGGAAAAGGAGGAGTCGAACATAAAGATCCTCACCACTCAGAACATCACACCCGAACTCAACATCATGCTCCAGTATACCAGGAACGGTACAAGGGGAATGCTCCGGAACGAGGATGTGGACAACAGGAACTTCGTTGCAGCCACCAACTACACCGGCAAGAAATACCTGATGCACGCCGGATTCATTTACAACAGGATCAGACGTGGAGAAAACGGAGGTATTATTGATGAATCATGGATACGAGACACCACCGTGGATGCTCGAGAAATCGAGGTATACCTCAACAATGCACGAAGCAACCTCAAGAAAAACACTGTCTTTCTTGACCAGAGCCTCCGTATTCCTTTCACATTCCTTGACAAGGAGGTAAGGGCGAAGAAAAAGGAAGACAAGAGGCAGGCATTCCTTCGCGACAGCATCATGGCAACAGGTGATTCGGCTGCGATTGCAGCATTCACAGCCGCAGAGGAGGCCCGTCTGGCAAAAGAGGCAAAGGAGTCCGAGAGCGGTGACACCCTCAAGACTGACATCACCACTGCATTCATCGGCCACAGCAGCGAATACACGGTCATCAGGAAGTCATACGAAGACCAGATCACTTCGTCAGACAACCATGCCCGTGAATTCTTCGGCGACAGGTTCTTCATCAACCCGACCACAAGTCATGACTCCCTCAGAGTCATGAGGTTGGAAAACAGAGTCTTCATACGCCTGCAGCCATGGAAGAGCGACGGCATCATTTCCAAACTTGACGTCGGAGTCGGAGACAAACTCCTGAACTACTTCAGCTTCAAGCCGACCGACTACATCCAGGGCAGCACGAATGTGATTCAGAATTCCATGTATCTGTATGCCGGAGCCCAGGGACAATACAAGAAATACCTCACATGGAACGCCAAGGGACAGTACACATTCCTCGGACACGAAATCAACGATTTCGGCATCGAGGCGAACATGTCCTTCAGCGCATATCCTTTCAGAAGGGACAGAAAGAGCCCGCTTACGCTGAACGTACACTTCGAGACCAACCTCAAGGAGCCTGACTACTATCAGCAGCACCTCTTCACAAACCACTACAAGTGGAACAACGATTTCGGAAAGATATCGACAACAAAGCTTCAGGCGGCCGTCCTCGTGCCGAAGTGGGACCTTTACGGCTCCTTCGGATACGGCCTGCTGAGCAACAACATATATTACGACACCGACGGAACGGCCCGTCAGAACGACAAGGCAATGAGTGTGATCACCGCCAACCTGCAGAAGGACTTCAAGCTGTGGAAGTCCCATCTGGAAAACAGAGCGATGCTCCAGTTCTCGTCCAACCCGGAAGTGATGCCTCTGCCACTGCTGTCCCTGAACCTCAGGTACTATTTCCAGTTCGATGTCGTCAAGAACGTGATGAAGATGCAGATCGGAGCGAATGCCCTCTTCACCACAAAATGGAACGCACCGGCATACAACCCGGTACTCGGAGTGTTCCACAACCAGACAGATCGCGAATACGGCAACTGTCCATATATAGATGCATTTGTAAACATCCAGTGGAAGAGGGTCTCAGTCTTCGTCAAGGCAATCAACGTAAATATGGGATGGCCTAACAAACAGGCTGACTATTTCACTGCAGCCGGATACATCGCTCCGCAGAGGGGCATCAAGTTCGGCATCAAGTGGCCTTTCTGGGTATTTACAGGAAAGAACAGTTCAACCAGTGCTTCCAAAGCCGGAACCGCGGGAGGCGGTATGGGTGGAGGACGCCCGAGCTCAGGACGTCCCGGATCAGGCTCCGGACGATCTGGATCCGGCATGTCCGGCGGGCTGCAAAGCAATTTAAACAGAAGATAATGCTATTTACAGAAAAAAGAATCAGAAGAACAAGGAACGTCTTGATATCTTTGCTCATCATCTGCATTACACCAGTATGCGAAAAGGGCCGTCTCCTCAGTGGAGCAAAAGCGGATGATGTATTTGCAGGTCAGGAACTGGTCTGCGCAATAGACCTCGGCAAAGACATGCGTAGCGGACATTGGCTGGAAACCGGATTCAACTACGAACTGGTCAGGAGATTTGCGCAGGACAACGGATGTACTGTCAGAATAATCGCAACCGGATCAAGGGATGAGGCTGAATACATGGATTCCCTCAGATGCGGGAAGGCAGACATCGTCATAACACATATCGAGGACGGAGCCATCCCGGAAGGAGTGCTTGCATCCTGTGCAATCAATGAATGCTCAGCGTGGATGACGGACGATGACAATCCGAGAGAAATCCTGGAAATCAGAAAATGGATCAGATATTACTCTGAAACCGCGGAATATGAGGCCCTCAAGGAGAGGTTCCATGCAGCAACAAGCCCTGTCAAGAGGGCGTCGCAAGGCGTAATTGCAGGAAATGTCAGCCCATATGACAGCTTGATCAAGGCACATGCCGCAAAACTTGGATGGGACTGGAGACTGCTTGCAGCCGTGATATATCAGGAATCAAAATTCTCTATCTGCTCCGAGTCCCCTCGAGGAGCAAAGGGTCTGATGCAGGTCATGCCGAGGAATGCCGCCAAATACGGCATATACGACCTTACCGATCCTGAGAGCAACATCATTGCCGGAACAACACACCTGGCGAAGATACAGGACAGGTTCAAGGATATCGGATTCACTCATGACGAAATGATCAAGTTCACCCTCGCAGCATACAACGCAGGGGCGGGACGCATCACCGACTGCCGAAGGCTTGCGGCCGCACAGGGACTTGACAACAGCAAGTGGGAGAATGTCGTAAAGGTCATCCCGATGATGAGGGAAGATTCCATACTCGAAGAAGAAAGCGTGAAGCTTGGAAAGTTCCACGGTCACGAGACCATCGCATATGTCGAAAATGTGATGATGATATATAGGTCCATCTGCGCCATCTGCCCGAAAGCATAGCTATTTCACCCTCACGGTCTCGGCCGGATCGACTTTGGAGATGAACAGGGTCGGTATTAGAAGGAGGAGGAGAATGGCGACGAAGGCCACGATGTCCGCAATCAGGACCGGCAGGAAATCAAGATGTACAGGCACATATGACACAAAGTAATTCTCAGGGTCAAGCTTGAGGACATGTGTCGTGCCCTGCACTATGCAGAAAAGCACTGCAAGGAGATTACCGGCAATCATTCCCTTGGCCACCAGGACAGCAGCACTCGAAAGGAACACCTTGGAAATAGACCGGTCAGTCATGCCGACCGCCTTGAGAAGACCTATGGTGGAAATATTCTCAAAGAGCATTATGAGCAGACCTGATATCATATTGAATCCTGCCACAATGATCATGAGAAGCAGGATGAAGAATACATTGAAATCAATCAGGGACAGCCAACCGAAGACCTGCGGATATCTTGAGACAGCAGACACAGCAACAAGGGCATCATCTTCTTCTGACGCATATGCATTGAGAATGAATCCTATTTCGGCGGCTGCAGCCTCCATAGACTCCTCGTCCCTGTTCGAAGGAGTCAGCATCACCTCCATCATGGATGTCTGGTCCTGTCCCCAGCCGTTCAGACGACGCATGTCCTCTATGTCAGCATATACCAGGAATCTTCCGTCAGGATCAGCTCCGGACTCATATGTGTCCACTATGTTGAACTGCCTCACCTTCATCCTCTCTCCCACGAAATAGGTCAGCATCCGGTTCCCTGGGCCAAGTCCTGACGCTTCTGCAAAGGACTTAGGCACGGCGACAGCGAGCTTCACAGTGTCAACGTCTTCAGTACCCACAGCAGCATGCACCCCGCCAGGCATTCCCTTTACCAGCACACCATATATCTGATCCTCATGTTTGACTATTCCTGCCCTGAATATTGCCGGACGCACTTCAGACACTTCATTCATGCCTTCCAGAACACCCATATAAGAAGGGTTGGCATTTATCGGATCAGACTCGTCCAGATAGCTCATCGTCGGATGAGTAAGAAGCACATCGCCAGTCATGGCGGACAGGCCGTCTCGAAGTTCGGTCCTGAAACCGGAAGACACGGCTACGGCGATAATGATCACAAGAAAGCTTATCGCAACGGAAACCATTGCGATACGGCCCTTGAAGCGGAGCCTTCTTCCTATGAAAAGTGATGCATCCATCTACTTGCTCAATGCCTCCAGTCTTGCTTTTGCCTGCATTTTCTCCACATCTGTCCCATGCTCCTGAAGCATTGCCAGATATTTCTTCTCCATCTTGACGTTGCCGAGCTTTCTTGCTGCAAGGCAGCTGTTCTTGATTGCAGTGTAGTCTGAAGGATTCGTCTTCAACACCTTGTTGTAATATTTAAGCGCCGTCTTGCAATCGTCCTTCACAAGCATATGGTATGTACCTATATTGCTGACGAATGCCATATTTGTCGGATATATGCCGGTCATGACCTCAGAAAGCTTTCTGAAGGCCTCATACGAAGACGGAGTCGCAAGAGTATAGAAACTGATGCAGTATTCCTGCATGGCATCCGCAAAGAATTCAGCGTCAGCAGGATTGCCGTCATATGTCCACTTCTCAGCCTCTTTCGCAAAGTCATTTGTCAAGCCTATGAGGTTCGCAAGCGCGATGTCCGGACTTTCCCTCTCATATGAAACATAGGCATTGGTCTTCATGAAACGGAAGTCCAGTCTTTCGGGATACACCTCGATAGCCCTGTCAACCGCATTTATCGCCTCGCGGAAAAGTTCGTCATCATACACCAGAACCTGAAAATAGAACACGTCCGCCCCGGTCGAATCCTTAAGTGCCAGAACGGGATCCATTCCCAGGTATTTCTTTGACTGCTTAGTTACAACCTCCGTGCTCTGAGCCTTGGTCAGATAATAATAAAACCTGGCCGTCAGCATCCTGTCATTGTCCTGATCGGCCTTCGCCCAGTTGTTTATCAGGGTCTCGACCCCGACACCTGCAGAACCCACCTGAGAGACGAGCTGATTGTATCTACGTTCGAAATCCTGAGTCTGGGCAGTCATCTGCAATGCGGTCAGAATCACCGCGAGTATTGTCAATATCCTTTTTGTCATAGTCATCTTATATCCATTCTTATCCTTCTGCTTTGCGGATGCAGGCTGTTGCACCGGTTGCCAAGATTCTTCACAAAACCCAGAGGCAATCCCTGGAACCTGACAACCAGATACCCAAGAGGGGCTTCCGGGAAGGCAACATTGTCCCTGTGCAGATATGCAAGGGCTGTCTGTCTGTCAACATCTACTGACGGGAAAGCATCCTCGGCAAGCATCAGAGAAAGCGCAAGGTCCGCATCCGGCACCAGATTCTTTCCCTTGACGATTCCGACAGCACATCCCGCGGCAGTCATATGAAGCACCTGTTCCACCATGGCCACATCCGATGCTATGTTCTTTGGCACTGCAGTCACTGTCTCCCCTTTCATCCTTATCGAACACTCTGTCCCCAGCAGCCTGTCCACTCCGGACGGAAGCGGCGCTTCCTTTACGGGACGTGATGATCTTGAACCCTTCGTGCGCACCTGACGGAACTCAAACTCAGAAGTCTTGCGGACAGCGGAACAATACTGTCCCTCACCTTCCACATGACCGGGCACAAGGCTGTATCCCAGCTCTGTCTTCAGCACCCCCGGCATTCCGGGCAGGACATCTTCATGCATCAGATATTCTGCGCCCAGTTCCTCTGACACCCAGCGCACATTGCCGTCATTCTCCCTCCTGTTGAACGTGCAGGTGGAATACACCATCACACCTCCTTGAGCGAGCGTCGGCCATACATCCGCAAGAATTCTCCGCTGGCGGGCCTCGCAAAGAGCCACATTGTCCTCAGACCACTGACGCAGCGCCTCTTCATCCTTCCTGAACATGCCTTCTCCAGAACATGGCACATCGGCCAATATCATGTCGAAGAAGCCGGGAAGCGCGGCAAATGCGCTCGGATCGTCAGAGACGACGGTCACATTGGGATCTCCCCAAAGGGCGACATTGTCAGCAAGGACACCTACCCTGGCCTTCATGACCTCATTGGAAACCAGAAGAAACTCATCTCCGAAAGCCTCCCTCAGCGACGCCGCAAGATCCGTGGTCTTACCTCCCGGAGCCGCACACAGGTCCAGCACCCTGAACGGACGGCCGACCGGCCTGACCATGTCCTTAAGCAATGTACGGAATGCATGGCCGACAAACATGGAGGACGAATCCTGCACATAGTATGCTCCGGCATGAAAGAGAGGGTCCAAGGTGAACACTGGGCGCTCGGTCAGAATACGGCCATGATTGCTCCAAGGCACCTGGCGTCCCAGAGGCCCCGCCTCACCCTTGAAAGGGTTCAGTCGCACGGCCACCGACGCCGGCTCCTCAAACGCAGAAAAAGCGACAAGGGCATTTTCGCTCCCTATCGCCTCTTCCATATACTTCCTGAATGACGGGTCTATTATCATTTATTGAACATTGACGGGTCTACGCCTTCGGGCATCCTGCCCTCCGACATGGCCACAAGAGCATCCACGACCTTGTCAAGACCGTCCTTGATCTTTCCACCAAGTAGAGTCTTCATCATGAAATTGAGCTCCGCATCCACCACGATCTGGAAATCCGTCTTATACGGATCAACTGCAGGATCGAAATGCAGAGTCAGATGGAACTGGAAGGGAGCGCCGTCATCGGCATATTCCAGCCTTGAATAAGGAACACGGTTCACCACCTTTACTCCGATGTTGAACCCCTGCACCTCTGCATGGATGGTATCGTAATCGGCAGTAACTCCCTGCTTCTTTTCTTCAGGAAGGAACTGCACGAAGTTACGCATGTCTACGAATGTCATGTAAAGCTCATACGGAGCCTTGGACACAACAGCGCGCTTGCTCTTTATCTCTACTGCCATATTACTCTGTCTTTCCCCAGGTTGAAGGCGAGAATCTCCACTCCTTGAGAACCTCCTTGTCGGACTCCTTGATGTAGCCTGTCTCTGAAGCGACCTCCACGAGAGTGTCGTAGTTTGACAGTGTAGTGAGCTCTACATTGCTGTCTTCGAAGGCCTTGCGCGCCTGATTGAAGTTGTATGAGAAGATCGCCACCATTCCGAGGATGTCAGCTCCTGCATTGACGAGAGCATTCTTTGCCGCGAGGCTGCTCATTCCTGTAGAAATCAGGTCTTCCACGATGACCACCTTTGCTCCTGTCTCGAGGAGTCCCTCTATCTGCGAGCCTGTTCCATGATCCTTTGGTTTAGGCCTCACATAGCAGAAAGGCTTGCCTAGGATGTGCGCCACGAGATATCCATGAGCGATCGCTCCTGTCGCCACGCCTGCAATAACCTCAACATCAGGATACTGCTTCATGATGATCTCCGCCATCCACTTGCAGATGTTCTCGCGGATCTCAGGGTATGAGAGCACCTTTCTGTTGTCACAATATATAGGTGATTTCCAACCTGAAGCCCAGGTGAACGGGTTTTCCGGTCTCAACATGACGGCCTTGATGTCCAGAAGGGACTTGGCCACTGCTTTCTCAATTACTTCCATAAGTCTTTTATTTAATTTTCATATATTTGCGAACACATTCCGCAAAGTTAATAAATTTATAATAAAATTATAGGTGTAATGCGCAAAATATACTTCGAAAAACGCTGCATCATAATATGCCCTCCTGAAGAACAGGCCCTGTCTGATCCCAACGCGATACTCTACAACATTGGTACCAGCGTGGACATACACTCTCTGGTGGGAATGTTCGAGACATCCGACTCTCTCATGAAGGTCTACATCCCGACCGAAGACCCGGAGGGAACATACAGCAGGATATGCAGTGAATTTGTCGAAGTGAATGCCGGTGGAGGTCTGGTGTCAAACCGCAGGGGGGATTACCTGCTGATCAGCCGCAACGGTCTCTGGGACCTGCCCAAAGGGCACCAGGACCCGGGCGAGGAGATCAGCGTGACGGCTCTGCGCGAGGTGAGCGAGGAGACCGGCATAGACCAGCTGATGCTGCGGAACCTCATCTGCGTGACGGACCATTGCTACAGAAGAGACGGGAAATGGCACCTGAAACACACATGGTGGTATGACATGCTCTACACAGACCCGACCGATCTGACTCCTCAGACAGAGGAGGACATATCCAAGGCTGCATGGGTGGCAAAGTCCAGCCTTACGCCATATCTTCTGAACACATATCCGTCCATCATAGAGGTCTTTCGAGAGGCAAAAGTGTGATTCTTCAACAATTCTGCACGAATATTGAAACAAAAACCGCAAAATTTCGTATAATAATATGATTTTGCAGTTTAAAATTTACAAAACATATGAAACTTTCACAATTCCAGTTCAATCTTCCTGCCGAGAAGATAGCATCTGAACCGCCGAGATGGCGTGACGAGTGCAAGCTCATGGTTCTCAACAAAAAGACAGGAGAGATCGAGCACAAGCTCTTCAAGGACATTCTTGACTATTTCGAAAAAGGCGACACTTTCGTCCTCAACGACACAAAGGTGTTCCCTGCAAAACTTCGCGGAAACAAGGAAAAGACAGGAGCTGACATCGAAGTGTTCCTCCTCAGGGAGCTCAACCGCGAGCAGAGGCTCTGGGACGTCATCGTCGAGCCTGCAAGGAAGATCAGGATAGGCAACAAGCTCTACTTCGGAGAAGACGAGAGCCTCGTTGCAGAGGTCATCGACAACACGACATCGAGAGGCCGTACTCTCCGCTTCCTCTACGACGGAAGCTACGAGGACTTCAAGGAAACCCTTTTCGGACTCGGCCAGACACCTGTCCCTGACTGGGTAAAGAAGGAAGTGACACCCGAAGACGCTGAGAATTTCCAGACAATCTTCGCAAAGCACGAAGGTGCGGTTTCAGCTCCGGCTGCCGGCCTTCACTTCAGCCGCGAGCTATTCAACAGAATGATCCTCAAGGACATAAACAAGGCATTCATAACACTTCACATGGGCATAGGCCATTTCAGGGAAGTGGATGTCGAAGATCTCTCGAAGCACAAGATGGATTCGGAAAGGCTCATCATCACCGAGGAGACAGCTGACCTCATCAACAGCACCAGAAAGAACGGACACAAAGTACTCGCAGTGGGTATCACAGTGATCAGAGGCCTCGAGACCTACACCACGACAAACGATGAGGTGAACGCATATGACGGATGGACAAACAAGTTCATCTTCCCGCCTTACAGATTCGCCATTCCAGACGCGATTGTATCCAACTTCCACCGTCCGGGCTCGACGATGCTCATGTCGGTAGCGGCATTCGGAGGATACGAGAATGTGATGAAGGCATATAAGATGGCTCTTGAAATGGACTACAAGTTCGGTCCATACGGAGATGCTCTTCTCATCATCTGATGATAATAAAAAGAAAAAGTTTTAAAATTCGTAAAAACTTTTGCTAAAATAAATAAAAAGATGGCTCCCGGACTTTCCGGCAGCCATCTTTGTTTATAATATTGCGCCATGAAGAATTTTGAAGAGAAAGCTTGTCTGTGCGCACTGAACAGGGTTTTCGGCTTCGAGCCGAAAAGCGCGCTGGCACTCATCTCGCATCTCGGATGCGCAAGCACCCTGTTCACTTTGGGTGAAAAGGAATTGGAAGAGCTGCTCGGTCCATATTCCAGATACAGGCATCATATCAGGCGCAATGCCGTATATGAAGCCGCCGCAGAACTGGAGTCTCTTGAGAAATCGGGGATTCAGTTCATCGGATGGGGCGAAGAAGGGTATCCTCCCTTGCTTGCCGAATGCCAGGATCCTCCCATAGGATTATATATAAAAAGCTGCACACCGGCTTCGCAATTGTGGACACCGGACAAGAGCATAGCGATTGTCGGTACGAGAGACATATCCCCTTATGGTAAAGACTGGTGCAGGAAGACCGTCGAAAGTCTGGCTGCCACGCGTGAGAAGCCACTGATTGTCAGCGGGCTGGCATTAGGCACCGACATCTGCGCCCATAAAGCGGCAGTGGAAAGCGGCCTGCCGACCATCGGAGTCATGGCCACCGGACCGGACAGCGTATACCCATACAGACATCTTGCTTTCGCCGATCAGATATGCCACACGCCTGGCTGCGCCCTTATAACAGACTATCCGCCCGGAACTCCTCCTCTGCCGGTCCACTTTTTAAGACGCAACAGGATCATCGCCGGCATGAGCGACGCGACCATATTGATAGAATCCAAGCTCAAGGGCGGAGGAGTGATGACCGCACGACTCGCTTTTTCCTACGACAGGGACGTTTATGCGCTTCCCGGAAGGGCTGACGACATAAGGTCTCAGGGATGCAACTACCTGATTGGTAACAAGATCGCCGAACCGATCATATCAACAGAATCTCTGATCAGGAGCATCGGGATGAAGTATGCAGGAAGGAGCAGGAAGGACAATGTATCGGAGGAGCTGACGTCGGTGTTTGGAGGTCGTATTCAGGCAGACATGATAGAAGAGATGGCCGGCATACTGTCTGTCGTCCAAAGATGCAGGGGGATCACGGTTGAAGCCATGTGCGGCGAGACTGGCATGAGCTACGGAAGGTTGTCGTCATTAGTCTCGATGCTTGAAGCGGAAGGCTTCTTGTCCATCGACCTGCTCAGGAGATGCAGCATATGCAGGAGAACTGAATGACACAGATGTTGGGCATTTGGTGAAAATGTTTAAATTTGCAAAGATATATCTATAAGATATGGTTTTCACCGACACCCATACTCATCTATATGACGAAGCCTTTGCCGGCGAGGAAGATCTCGCTGTCGAGAGGGCCGTAGCCGCAGGTGTCACCAGGATGATCCTGCCCGACATCGACTCGCAGACACGCAATGCTATGTTCTCGCTCGCTGAAAGGCACGAGGGCGTGCTTTTCCCTTGCCTCGGACTGCATCCCACATCCGTAGACGCACGCTGGAAGGAAGAAATGATGCTCATGGAGCAGAATCTCGAAAGGAAGATCCGGGCCATAGGGGAAATAGGAATGGACTGCTACTGGTCCCGTGAATTCGTCAATGAACAGGAAGAGGTCTTCCGCATCCAGCTGGAGATGGCATCCGGAATGGATCTTCCTGTCATCATACACTCACGCGAATCCACAGAACTGATACTGAAGATTCTGAAAGACTGCAGCCACCTTGGCCTGCGAGGCGTGTTCCACGCATTCAGCGGCAGCATTGAAACATTCCGCGAGCTCCAGAAGCTCGGAGACTGGTACATAGGCATAGGCGGAGTCCTCACCTATAAGAAAGCGTCCATTGCAGAAACTGTAAGACAGATACCATTGGAGCGGATTCTGCTTGAGACCGACTCGCCATACCTCACGCCTGTACCGTTCCGAGGGAAGCGCAATGAAAGCGCATACATCCCCCATATAGCCGCAAGGCTGTCCGAACTGACAGGCAGGACAATGGAAGAGACCGCAGCAATAACGACAGACAACGCACAAAAACTATTCGGCATATGAAAAAGTCCGCGATTCTCCTCATATATACAGGAGGAACAATAGGCATGAAGGTGGATGAGGACCTGCAAGCCCTCACACCTTTCGACTTCAGCCAGATTCTGGATGAAGTTCCAGAACTGAAGAAATTCGCATACAGGATCGACTCATACACATTCTCGCCGCTGATCGACTCATCAGATGTCGAGCCCTCCCTTTGGGTTTCCCTCGCAGATCTGATCGAGCGCAAATATGACGACTACGACGGATTCGTCATCCTGCACGGAACAGACACCATGGCCTACTCAGCATCCGCATTAAGCTTCATGATAGAAGGACTGACCAAGCCTGTCATATTCACCGGAAGCCAGCTCCCTATCGGCAGTCCGAGGACGGACGGAAAGGAAAACCTCATTTCATCAGTAGAGATTGCTGCGGCAAAGGACGAAGATGGACATGCGCTTGTGCCTGAAGTGTGCATATGCTTCGACAGCATCCTGATGAGAGGATGTCGCACGAGCAAGATGAACGCAGACAACTTCAGAGCCTTCCGTTCGGAGAATCTGCCGCCTCTGGCCGAGGCCGGCATCAACATCAGATACAACACCGCCATTATCCTCAAACCGTCCGACTGGGATGCCAGACCGATATTCAGAAAGAACCTCGACACGCGGGTGTCGATTCTGAAGATGCACCCTGGAATAACACCTCAGATCGTCAGGGAAATACTCTGCAGCAGCGACACCAGAGCGGTCATCATCGAGACATACGGCGCCGGAAACGCACCTTCGAAAGAATGGTTCCTGGAAACGGTCAAGAACGCCGACGCAATGGGCAAGATCATACTCAATGTGACCCAATGCATAGCAGGCAGCGTGAACATGGACATATACGCCACGGGCAAATGCCTGAAGGACACAGGCGTGATCAGCGGATATGACAGCACGACCGAAAGCGCCCTGGCGAAACTCTTCTATCTCATGGGCGTATGCCAGGACAATGCCACTGTAAAAGACCTTCTGAAACTGAACCTGAGGGGAGAAATATCAAAATAATTATTGCCGATTGAAAATAAATTGCTAAATTGCACCGCATTTTAGGAGGCGGTATGTGTTACCCGCTCGATAAAAGAGATATTAACTAAAAACAAATCAATAACTTTATTAATCAAAAACACACAAAAACAATTATGAAAAAAATTTTCATGTTTTTGGCAGTAATGGGCGTTATGGCCTTTTCTGCACAGAACGCAGCAGCTCAGGACGAGCAGCCTGCTGACACTACAGCAACTGAGGTAGTAGCTGAGACTACTGAGGCTACTGACGCACTTCCTGAGGAGGTTCCTATGCACCAGGCCCTCAAGACAAAGTTCATTGAAGGTGGCGCAGGCTTCATGGCACTCGTAATCGCCTGCCTTATCCTCGGTCTCGCTCTCTGTATCGAGCGTATCCTTTACCTCTCATTCTCAAAGACCAACACCAAGAAGCTTCTCGCTAAGATCGAGGAGGCTCTCAAGAACGGTGGCGTTGAGGCTGCAACAGAGGTTTGCCGCAACACTCGCGGTCCTGTAGCATCTATCTTCACTCAGGCATTCCTTCGTCTTGCTGACGGCCAGAGCCTTGAGGAGGTTGAGAAGTCAGTGGTTTCTTATGGCGGAGTTGCTGCAAGCCAGATGGAGCAGAACCTTTCATGGATCTCTCTCTTCATCGCTATCGCTCCTTCACTCGGATTCTTGGGTACAGTTATCGGTATGATCCAGGCATTCGACGCCATCATGGTTGCAGGTGACATGTCTCCAGCAGTCGTAGCAGGTGGTATGAAGGTCGCTTTGATTACTACAGTCGGCGGTTTGATCGTTGCCGTTATCCTTCAGATCTTCTACAACTACATCCTTTCACAGGTTGAGTCTCTCACAATCGACATGGAGGACGCAACTATCTCATTGATGGATATCTTGGTAAAGTATCAGGGAAAATAACAATTGACTTTTCTTTAAAATGAAATACACAAAAATCTTAAAATGGGTCCTGGCGGTATTGTTCGCAGTGGGCGTTGTGTTCAGCTTCTACGGCTTCTTCGTAGGATTTGAGACCAACGGAAACGCTCCTGTAGACAACATGCTCTACTGCGCCTATGGATTTGCACTTGTCGCAATCCTCTCCGTTCTTTTCGGTGTGGTTGTGATTGGTGGAATCAACGATCCGAAGAGCCTTCTCAAGCTCCTCATCGGTCTCGTTGCAGTGGTTGCAGTGGTTGCAGTTGCATACGTACTTGCTCCAGGAACACCAGCCGTAGGATATCTCGGCGACCCTGTTTCAGACGCAACACTTAAAATGACCGACACATTCCTCAACCTTACATACTTCCTCTTCGGAGGCGCTATCCTTGCGCTTATCGTAGGATGGATTGTCGGTGCAACTCGTAAATAATTGACACCATGGGTAAGAAAACACCAGAAATCAATTCAAGTTCAACGGCGGATATGGCATTCCTCCTGCTCTGCTTCTTCATGATGACAACCACCATGGATCAGGACAAGGGTCTGCAGCGTCGTCTCCCTCCTATGCCTGACCCAAATCAGAAGGTAGAGGATCAGAAGGTTAATCGCCGCAACATCATCATTGTGAAGATTAACTCAGCCGATAGACTTCTTGCTGGTACTGAACCTATGCACGTCAGCCAACTCAAAGACAAGATCAAAGAGTTCCTCACAAACCCTGCAGACGATCCGAATCTTCCAGAGAAGGAAGAAATCGAAATCGAAGGATTCGGTCCTTGTATGGTTTCCAAGGGAGTCATCTCACTCCAGAACGACCGTGGTACCAGCTACCAGGCATATATGGCAGTTCAAAACGAGCTCGTAAAGGCCGTTAACGAACTCCGTGACGAGTGGGCCATGGCAAACTTCGGAAAGCTCTATATCAAGTGCAACGAAGACGAGCAGGTCATTGTAAGAAAGGCAGTTCCTCAGAACATTTCAGAGGCAGAGCCTAAGGATGTTTCCAAGAAATAAAATAGGAGAATAGCAATATGTCAAGATTCAAGAATAAAGAGAAAAGGACAGTACCACAGCCACCTTCAGGCTCACTGTCCGACATCGTCTTCATGCTGTTGTTCTTCTTCATGGTGACAACCACAATGCGTGAGACTGAGACTAAAGTCGTAGTAAGGCTTCCGGAAGCTTCCGAGATTGCCAAGCTGGAAAGAAAGGACCTTTCTTCATACATCAACATCGGTACCCCTATCAGAAGCCTTCAGGGCCAGTATGGTAACGATTCACGTATCCAGCTCAACGACTCATTCAAGACAGTGAACGAGATCCGCGACTTCATCGCTGCAGAGCGTGACGCGATGTCTGAGGCTGACAGGTCATTCATGACAGTAGTGATCAAGGCTGACGAGAACACCCGCATGGGTATCGTTACAGATGTTAAGCAGGAGCTCCGTAAGTGCTCTGCACTTAAGATCATGTACACAGCCAGAAAACCGGCAGATGAGTAATTTACTTATACATACTGAAGAAAGCAGTCCTCAAGGGCTGCTTTTTTTGTGTATCACAGCTACAGATTTTAAAGAAAATAGATAAATTTGTAGGATTGATAGAATAATCCGACAAACAATAACACAATGAAAAAGATTTTACTTATCGTCGCAGTAATTGCAGCAGCCATGTCACTGAACGGTTGTGCAAATGAATCGAAGAAAGAAAGCCCAAGGGCAAAATACATCTTCCTGTTCATAGGAGACGGCATGGGCGCCACACACGTAGCTGTTACTGAATCATATCTGTCTCACAAGGCAGGCAAGCTTGGAGGAGAGCAGCTGCAGATAACCCAGTTCCCTTATTACGGAACAGCTACTACACATTCTGCTGACAGGCATATTACATGTTCTTCGGCAGCCGGAACAGCCATCGCGTGTGGAGAGAAAGCGAACAATGGTACAGTCGGCATAAACAAGGACAGTGTCGAGATACAGAGTGTTGCATATGCGCTCAAGGAAGACGGATACAAAATAGGAATCATGTCGACAGTTCCGATCAACCATGCAACTCCGGCATCTTTCTATGCACATAGCCACAACAGAGGAAACTATTACGAGATCAGCAGCCAGATTCCTGCCAGCGGATTTGATCTCTTTGCAGGAGCCGGATTCCTTGACCACAAGGGCAAGGCCGGGGACAAAGAAGCGACCGATGCATATCTTGAAAAGAACGGATACGTTGTCAGCTATGGCATCGAAGAGTTCAAGGCAGAGTCGGAGGGAGCTGACAAGGTGGTGTTCTGCCAGGCAAGCAACAGGAATGAGAGCGCAGACAATTATGTCAGCGACGGAGTAGAGGAAGAGGATGCGAGCATGGCTCAGATGCTTCAGCTTGCACTTGATTTCCTTGGCGACGAGCAGCCATTCTTCATCATGGGCGAAGGCGGAGCGATCGACTGGTCAGCCCATGACAACAGGACAATGTCCATGGTTGAAAATGTAATAGATTTCGATAATGCAGTCAAGGTTGCATACCAGTTCTATCTGGAACATCCGGACGAGACACTGATAGTCGTTACTGCTGACCATGAGACCGGAGGTCTGACTCTCGGATGCGGAAGCAGCACAGTCAACTGGGAAAAGATGGAGAATCAGTGGATCGAGAGCGGCAAGAAGAATGTCCTGGACCACAAGGCTAATGCGGACTTCAACAGAAGCTGCTCTATAGGATGGACAACCGGTTCGCACACAGGCGGAGCCGTTCCTGTATTTGCTGTGGGTGTGGGAGCGGAAGATTTCGCAGGCAGAATCGACAATACTGACATTAAGGGTAAAATTTTAGGCAAATAGGTCTAAATCAATTATCTTTGCAAAGTTTGTAAAATCACTATATCACAATGGAAACAGTTATCAGAACCAAAGTCAAAGACCTGCTCAAGAGCGAGACGGGAAGAGAGGTTCTTGCCAAAGGATGGGTAAGAACCAAGAGAGGAAACAAGAATGTGGCATTCATAGCACTCAATGACGGTTCTACAATAAATAATATTCAGATTGTAGTCGACAAGACCCCGGAGAACGAGGCAGTTCTTGCAAAGGTTACGACAGGAGCCTGCATCGCAGTAAGAGGCATGCTCGTAGAGTCTGTCGGCGGCGGCCAGAGCACCGAGATCCAGGCTGCTGAGATCGAGATCTATGGAGAGTGCGACCCTGTTCGCTACCCTCTTCAGAAGAAGGACACTTCTTTCGAATTCCTCAGAAGCGTGGCACACCTTCGCCCAAGGACGAATACATTCGGAGCGATATACCGCATCAGAAGCAAGATGGCTTATGCTATCCACCAGTTCTTCAATGAGAAAGGATTCGTATACATCCACACTCCGCTCATCACAGCTTCAGACTGTGAGGGTGCAGGACAGATGTTCCGTGTGACTACTCTCGACATGGAGAACCTTCCACGCAACAAGAAGGGTGGAATCGACTATTCGAAGGATTTCTTCGGAAAGGAGACCAGCCTTACTGTGAGCGGACAGCTCGAGGGTGAGCTCGGAGCGATGGCACTCGGTGACATCTACACATTCGGACCTACATTCCGTGCGGAGAACTCAAACACTCCTCGTCACCTCGCAGAGTTCTGGATGATCGAGCCGGAGATGGCCTTCTATGACATCAAGGACAACATGGACCTCGCTGAGGAGTTCATCAAGTATCTCGTGAAGTATGCGCTTGACAACTGCTACGACGACATCAAGTTCCTCAACGACAGATATGACAACGAGCTCCTCGAACGTCTCGAAGGTGTTGCTGATACAGAGTTCGTACGCCTTACATACACAGAGGGTGTAAAGATACTTGAGGCCGCAGGCATAGAGTGGGAATATCCTGTAAGCTGGGGTACAGACCTTCAGAGCGAGCATGAGAGATACCTCGTGGAGAAGCATTTCAAGAAGCCTGTGATCCTGACCGACTATCCTAAGGACATAAAGGCGTTCTATATGAAGCAGAACGAGGACGGAAAGACTGTACGCGCGATGGACGTCCTCTTCCCTAAGATCGGTGAGATCATCGGAGGTTCAGAGCGTGAGGCATCTCTCCAGAAGCTCGAGGCACGCATCGAGGAGACCGGCATGAGCCGCAAGGGTCTTGAGTGGTACCTTGACACACGTCGTTTCGGATCTGCTCCTCACAGCGGATTCGGCCTCGGATTCGAGCGTCTGCTTCTCTTCGTGACCGGCATGTCAAACATCCGTGACGTGATCCCATTCCCTCGAACACCAAAGAACGCAGAATACTAAAACGTCACCCCGGCTTGACCGGGGATCTCAAACAATAATGTAATGTTGATAATAGGCATCGCCGGAGGATCCGGCTCAGGCAAGACCACCGTAGTCAAGGCCATAACAGAGCAGCTTCAGGAAAATGTAGTTGTAATCCCTCAGGATTCATACTACAAGGACCTCAGCCACTACACTGAAGAGCAGAAGAGGGTGCATAATTTCGACCACCCCGACTCTATTGACTTCGATCTGCTGAGAGAGCAGCTTCAGGATCTGAGAGAAGGCAAGACAGTGGACCAGCCTGTGTATTCATACATCACATGCGGACGCTCTAAGCACGAGACCGTGACCGTCAGACCGGCGGATGTCATCATCGTGGAAGGTATTCTCATCTTCACTGACCCCGAGTTGCGTAAGCTCATGGATATCAAGATATTCGTAGACGCGGACGACGACGACAGGCTCATGAGAGTAATGGCAAGGGATATTGTCGAAAGAGGAAAGACAGTGGAGTGGGTGATCGAAAGATATTCCAAGACTGTCAAGCCTATGTACCTTCAGTTCATTGAGCCTAGCAAGAGATATGCGGACATCATCATCCCTCAGGGAGGACACAACAAGGTGGCCATAGACATCATCTCTGCTACAATTGAGAAATCATTGGCTAACTGCAGGAAATAAACTTGAGTAGAAAAGGCGAAAATAATGCAGGAATCCTGATCACCGTGATATTCCATCTCACGGTGATTATTGTCTTGCTCCTCTACCAGATCGATGCTACAGTCCGGAGGGAGGAGACTTTCGTCATAGACTTCTCGAAGCAGGAAGAGATCGAAAGACAGATCCAGGAGATGGAGGAGTTGGAGAAGGAGATTGCCAAGATGGAAGCCATCAGGCAGAAACTCGAAGAAAGGATATCAGGCACAACAACTCCAGAGGTCAGAAATATAGCAGTCGACAAAGGAGGATACCTCAAAGATGACAGGGGAACTGATGCAGAGCAGCTTTATAAAGATGCAGAAAGACTTGCGCAGGACCTGAAGAATGGCAAGAGCAATGCCATCGAAGAGGACGCACGAGGAGAGACTGTCGACCTCGGTGGCGGAGGCAAGCAGGACAGCAAGTCTGATAAGGTATACAGCGGTCCGTCTGTTCTATCATACACATTGGACGGCCGCAAGGCCAGCAAGCTGCCGATTCCGGCATACAGATGCTACGCTGGCGGCGAGGTGACAGTCATAATCGTTGTTAATCCACAAGGCATGGTGGTGGATGCCAGGGTTATGGAGGATGTCTCGTCCGGGGATCAGTGCCTAAGGAATTTCTCGGTGAGGGCGGCGAGGCTGTCACGATTCTCGCAGTCTTCTACGGCTCCGGCTCGACAGACCGGAGAAATAGTCTACAGATTCATAGCACAGTAAAATCTGTTTTACATCCCATAGGGTTATAAAAACAATCCCTGTCGCTCCTTTCGTCGCTTGTTCCCTCTGCGGCCAGAGGGGTAGCACGGTTTTTATAACCCTATGGGATTGTGTGGGACAATGTGTGTGAATCTATAGGAGGAAGAAACGCAGGTGCAGAGGGTGGCAGAAAGCCTGGCGCATAACCATCTGTGTATCAGCCAAATACGAAAACCTCGTGCCGACTTAGGGGAGCACGAGGTTTTATGATGTTAGTGATAATCAACGAGTTATGGGCCAAGGCTAGAGGAGGTTCAGGAGGGTTGAGGCTACTGCACTGGCATTGATAGTGTCGATCTGGTGCTGGTAGGCTGCGGCAGCTGCGGCGAAGGCGTCTTTGTGGTCTGGCTTGATCGGTTCTGCCGGTGGGGAGTCCATTTTGAGCGGGTTGATCGGTGTGCCGTTCTTCCAGACTCTGAAGTCGAGGTGCGGGCCTGTCGAGCGTCCTGTCGAACCTACATATCCAATGACATCTCCCTGGCGGACGCGCTGGCCGGCTTTGAGACCTTTGGCGTATTTCGACAAATGGAGATAGGCTGTAGAGTAGACTGAATTGTGTCGGATCCTTACTGTGTTTCCTCCGGCACCTTCATACTTCACGCTGGTAACGACACCGTCTCCGATTGTCATTACAGGAGTTCCCTTCGGAGCTGCATAATCTACTCCAGTATGAGGCTGGACCTTTCGTGTCACAGGATGTTTGCGCGCATATGAGAATCCCGAACTGATGCGCGAGTATTTCAGAGGAGCCTTGAGGAAGGCTTTCCTCATGCTCTCACCTTTCTCGTTCCACCATATGTTTCCGCCGTCTCCCTGGTCGTACATGATTGCCGGAAAGTCGTCTCCATTATGGGTGAAGACGGCGTATCTCACGGTATCGACAGCTATTACTTCACCATCACAGACCTTTTCCTGATAGAGCACTCTGAACCTGTCTCCCTTCTGTAGTCCGAAGAAGTCCACCGTCCACGCGTAAATATCTGATAGTGTGAGGATAAGGAGTGGCGATGCATCAGCTGCCAGCATGTCATTCCATAATGAGGAATTGATGGTCACATCTGCATATCTCTCATTGTATTCGATCGGTTTGTCATAGACCCAGGCATCGTATGGTTCCGAGCAGTCAAAGACTATGCAGCTCTTTCTGTCACGATCGTAAACCAGATATTCAAGTCTGTCATCAGACGAATAATAAGCCCTGTATGACTGTCCCACACGAAGAGTCCTTACGTCAAAGACCGAGTCACAGACCTGAGTCAGTCTATAGGCTTCCTGACCTGTCATTCCGAGCGAAGTGAGCAGCGGGGAAAAGAACTGTCCGGACTTGACTTTTCCCTCAGAGCAGCGGTATGAATCAGGGTTGAATCCCATAAGGAGAGAATCTTGTGAAACTTGCTTCACAACTTGCACTTCTTCTTGAGGTAAAGTGGAAGATTCCGAGCTTCCGCATGAAGCGAATGCAGCCGACACGATTATCAACAATATGCTGATTTTCAATACTTTATCCATAACTGACACAATTAGCTAGATTGTTTTGCACAAAGGTAAATAAAATTTGGTGGAAAAAAATGTAAGAAAATGTAATAAAGTGGGAAAATATTTTATAATTTTGCAGAACATTTAAGAAAGTGGAAAAATGGCAGGATTCTTCGGAAAATATACAGCAAAAATTGATGACAAAGGGAGAGTTGTGATCCCTTCTGCCATCAAGAGCGCTGTGCCTGCTGAACAGATGGAGTTCATCATCAGGAAAGACATGTACAAGAACTGCCTCGAGATGTACACAAGACAGGAGTGGGCAGAAATGTCTCAGAACCTGAGATCCAAGCTCGATCTCGTGTTCAACGAGGAACATATGGAGTATTGGAGAACCCATATGAGCGACACTGTACTCGCTGTTCCAGATCCAAAGATCGGAAGAATCACCATACCCAAGGAGCTCATGAAGGACTGCGGCATCGTCAAGGAAGTCGTATTCCAGTGCCTTGACTTCAAGGTAGAGATCTGGGCAAAAGAAGACAGCAGATGCGGAAAGATGGATTCTGAATCATACCGCAACATGGGAAGAAAGATGGCCGGACTTCTTTAAGCAAAGGAGGTAAAAATGTCCGAATATCATAACCCCGTACTGCTTGATGAAAGCGTTTCCGCTTTAATCAGCTCACCATCAGGAATATACGCAGACGCCACATTCGGTGGCGGAGGACACACCTCGGAGATTCTCAGAAGACTGTCTCCCGAGGGAAGAGTCGTCTCCTTCGACCGCGACAGCGACGCGATAGCAAACAGGCCGGATGACAGCAGGCTCACACTGATCAGAAGCGACTTCCGATGGATACACAATCATCTGATCCACCAGGGATACGGAGACGGAATAGACGGAATACTCGCTGACCTGGGAGTGTCGTCACATCAGTTTGATACAGCGGAGAGAGGATTCTCCTTCAGATATGACGCACCGCTCGACATGAGGATGAACCAGGAAGCGGCGATGACAGCGGCAGACATCGTCAACAGCTATGAGATGGAGGAACTGGAAAAGATTCTGAGAATATACGGTGAGGTCGACAACAGCAGAAGGATCGCGCAGCTGATCTGCAAGGCAAGAGAGACTGCCCCGATCAACACGACGACAGAGTTGGGAAAGGCCATAGAAAGCGTACTGCCGAAGTTCGCGGAACACAAGTTCCTCGCAAAGGTCTACCAGGCACTGAGAATCGAGGTCAACCAGGAGATGAAATCACTTGAGAAGTTCCTCTCCGGAGCTTCGAAGGCCTTGAAGCCGGGCGGCAAGATGGTGATCATCACCTACCATTCGCTTGAAGACAGGATGGTGAAGAACTTCATCAAGGCCGGCAACATAGAAGGAAAGGTGGAGAAGGATTTTTACGGAAACGCGACTGCGCCGCTGAAGGCAGTCAACCGCAAGCCGATTCTTCCGCAGGAAGAGGAGATTGCAGCAAACACAAGAGCACGAAGCGCAAAGTTGAGGATAGCAGAAAAGATCTGACAAAATGGAAAAGGTGACATTCAAGAAGGTTATTGAGTCAATCCTGAGCGGAGACATACTTCTCCTGCTGAGGGTGGACAGGCTGCTTCCTTACATCCTCGTCCTGTTTGCGCTTGGATGGATAAACATCTTCCTCAACTACAAGATCGAGAGAACGCTGGTGGAAGTGGAGAACAACAAGGTCCTGCTGGAGAATTATAAAATATATCACGCGCAGAAGACATATCAGTTCGTAAAGATGGGCAGGATAAGCACAATAGAGGAAATGCTCGAGAATGGAGGATCAAAGGTCGGCACCCCTGAAAAGCCGGCAGAAACGATAACTGTGAAATAGAAATGGCAAACAACGAGAGAACAGAGTCAAAGATTGAAAGGGACAAGAAAAAGCCCAGCAGGTGGTTGATGTATTTCTACCTCCTGTTCTTGTTGTTGTCTGTAGTGATCATAGGCAGGATCATATACATCCAGTATATCTGGAAGCCGATTCCGGAACACGTGAAGCACTTCCGTCCGTCAAAGCATAAGGACGTGATCGACCCTGAGAGAGGATCGATCCTCGACCACAACGGAAGACTTCTGGCAATCTCTACACCTCTATATGATATATATATGGACTGCTACGTCCAGAAGGAGGCGAACGAGAACGACAAGAAGAACGGAGCTGCGAAAGAAACAGAATGGATGAACAGCGCAAGAAAGCTTTCGCAGGGGCTCGCCGAAGTCCTTAAGGAAGAAGGAAAGGATTCCACTTATTACTGGGAAAAGATCCGCAACGGAAGAGCGAACAAGAAACAATATGTGAGCATAGCCAAGGGTATTGACCATGGTACACTTCTGGAGCTCAAGGAACTCCCTCTTTTCAATCTCCCCGGTCACAAGGGTGGTCTCATCATAGAGAAGGACGAAAAGAGACTGTATCCATATGGCGAACTCGCAAGACGAGTGATAGGATATGTCAAGAACAATGACGACACCAGCGCCATCCATGTTGGAATAGAAGGCAAATACCACTACCTGCTCCATGGAAAGAAAGGACAGTCATGGGAAAAGAGGACAGACAAGTCAGGATGGATTCCTGACGCAGACAGCCTCTACAAACCGGCAGAAGACGGTTTTGACATCAAGACTACGCTTGACATAAACCTTCAGGACATTGCTGACAAGGCTCTCAGGAAGAATATTGGAGAGAACGACAAGATCAAGGCCGGGTGCGTTGTGATACTTGATGTCGAGACAGGAGCAGTCCGCGCAATGGTAAATCTGCAGAAAGACAGCACAGGAAGACTGTACGAGTCTTTCAACATGGCCGCAGGACAGCCTGCAGAGCCTGGCTCAGTCTTCAAGACCATGACCCTTGCCACACTTCTCGAGGACGGGAAGACGACTCTTGAGAAGCAGATTCCGACAAACCATGGAATCATGCAGGACATGGCTCACCTGGTCAACCAGGATCAGTATATCGTAAACTACGAGAACAGATACCATAAGAATACGATATCCGTCATCCACGGATTCCAGATATCGTCAAACTATGTGTTCCGTCGCCTTGTCCAGGATGCCTACGGAGCGAACCCGGAAGAGTTCACCAGCAGACTGCATTCATACAATCTCGGTGCGAACTTCGATTTCGAGCTCACTGAAAGAGGAAGCGGAAAGCCAAGCATACCGAGTCCTGACGAGGCCGGCTGGAGCGGCACAAGCCTCGTGTCAACAGCCATCGGATACTCCGTGAAAGTGACACCGCTGCAGGTTGCGGCCTTCTACAATGCGATAGCAAACGACGGCAAGATGATGAAGCCGTACATTGTCGAAAGAATAGAGAAAGACGGAGTGGCACAGCAGGAATTCAAACCTGTCCTTCTTAATTCTGTATGCTCGAAGGCCACCGCCGACACTCTCACAAGGGCACTCAAGCAGGTGACCACAGAAGGAACGGCCAAAAGGCTCAACAAGGCAAAGTGCCAGGTTGCAGGAAAGACAGGAACGGCGAGAATGCACCTGACCGTCGCAGAGCAGAACGGAAGCAGGAACCCATACGAGGACAACCTTGGAAGGAAGAAGCATCAGGGAACATTCGTCGGATTCTTCCCGGCAGACAATCCGAAATACACCGCGATTGTCGTCACATACACAAGGAAACTCGACATGGGCGTGAATGTATACGGAGGAGAAGCTCCGGCAGCCACATTCAAGGATATCGTTGACGAGATATGGGCATACGAGACAGACTGGAGCAGAGAGATCAAGGCGGAAGGAGACATGCCCGACATGAAGGCAAAGAACATATTCCCGGACAAGACGGAAGGTTCCCTCGTACCTGACGTCACAGGAATGGGACTGAAGGACGCAATGTTCGCCATAGAGAACAGCGGATATGTCTGCGAATACACCGGATCAGGGCACGTCTGCAATCAGACACCGAAAGCCGGAGCTGCAGCAAGGAAAGGACAAAAGATAAACATAGTGCTCAGATGAGACTGGACAGAATCATAAGGAACACCGGCGGAATATTCACCGCAGGCGACAGTGCCGCAGAGATCGACTCGATCTGCTGTGATTCAAGGAAAGTGACCCGCGGGTCGCTTTTCGTGGCTGTCAAAGGCTTTGCCGCCGACGGCCATGAATACATATCCCGCGCTATCGGGAAGGGAGCCAGAGCCGTGGTGTATGAAGACCAGGAACTTACTGATTTCCAGACATCTGCAATGGCACTTGAAGGTGTAGCGTTGATAAAGGTTGAGTCTTCAAGAAAGGCTCTGGCCATAATGGCCGCCAACTTCTATGACAATCCTTCCGAGAAGCTGACCCTCGTGGGAATCACCGGAACAAACGGAAAGACGACCACTGTGACACTCCTCTACAGGATGTTCATGGCCCTGGGATACAACTGCGGACTTCTGTCCACCATAGCCAACTATGTAGGCACAAAGGGAACAGAAGCAGTCAACACCACCTCAGACCCGATCACCATAAACTCGCTGCTCTGCGAGATGGTGAATGCAGGATGTGAATACTGCTTCATGGAGGTAAGTTCGATCGGCGTAGAGCAGGACAGGGTTGCAGGCCTGAAGTTCAAGGCGGGCATATTCTCCAACCTCACTCACGACCATCTTGACTACCACAAGACATTCGCCGAGTATCTCAGATGCAAGAAACTGTTCTTTGACACGTTGCCGGCTGACGCATACGCAATCACCAACATCGACGACAGGAACGGAATGGTGATGCTGCAGAATACAAAGGCCAAGGTCGTCACTTATTCATGCAGAAGCATCGCGGACCACACCTGCAGGGTGATGGAGCAAAGCTTCGAAGGAATGTTGGTGAAAATCGACGGAAGAGAGGCATGGAGCAGACTTATCGGAATGCACAACGCATACAACCTGCTTGCGATATATGCAACTGCCGTAACACTTGGAACCGACCCTGAAGAAGTGCTGACAGCAATGAGCACCCTTCTCCCTGCACCGGGAAGACTCGAGAACATCAGAGGACCGAGGGACATTTCAGTGATCATCGACTACGCGCACACTCCTGATGCTCTGGAGAACGTACTGTCGACACTGAGGGAGATAGCGCCCGAGAGACAGCTCATCTGCCTCTTCGGCTGCGGTGGTGACAGAGACAGGAGCAAGAGGCCGGAGATGGGAAGGATAGCCCAGAAGATGGCCGACAGAATAATCGTGACATCGGACAACAGCAGAAGCGAGAAGACGGCAGACATCATGGCCGACATAAAGGAGGGCATGGATGTCAGCGGCAGAGCAAAGTCGCTGTTCATCGAAGACCGTGAGCAGGCCATCCGCACAGCGATAATGATAGCAGACCAGGGAGCGACAATACTTCTGGCAGGCAAGGGACACGAGACCTACCAGATAAACGGAAGCGAAAAGAAGCATTTTGACGAAAGAGAAATAGTTACGGAAATTTTTAACGGACAGTAAAGCAATGATATACCACCTTATAAACCTGCTTGAAGACTTTGACTTTCCCGGACAGGGATTATTCCAGTACCTTTCATTCAGAGCCATAGCAGCATTCACTCTTGCACTGCTGATTTCGATCTTCGCAGGCAAGAGGATCATAGGATGGCTCCAGAAGAAGCAGATAGGAGAGACCATCCGCGACCTCGGACTTGAGGGACAGATGCAAAAGAAAGGCACTCCGACCATGGGTGGCATCATCATTTACATGTCTGTTATGATACCGGTGCTGCTGCTGGCCAACCTCACCAACATATACATCATCCTTCTTCTTGTCAGTACCACATGGTTCTTCCTCATCGGATTTACAGATGACTACATCAAGGTGTTCAAGAAGAACAAGGAAGGATTGAGCGAGAAGGGCAAGCTGGTGGCACAGGGAGCTATGGCGCTTGCAATCGGACTTGCCGTATGCTTCAGCAACGACATCGTGGTCCGTGAGAACGTAGCCGTAAGCGAGACTATCGAGACTGTTTCTCCTGACAGCACAGCCTCGGCAACCGGCATAAGCCAGATAGAGAAGCACGACATTGTAAAAAGCACAAAGACCACCATACCGTTCGTGAAGAATCACGAATTCGACTACAAGTGGCTCTCCCCTTTCAAGGGAACATTCGGATGGTACTGCAAGTGGGCGATATACGCGCTCATGATCGTGATCGTGATCACGGCATGCTCGAACGGAGTCAACCTCACTGACGGCCTGGACGGCCTTGCTGCCGGCACATCGGCCATAGTCGGAGTCGTGCTGGGTATCTTTGCATGGTTGGGAGGCAACATTGTCAATGCGGAATATCTGAACATAATGTACATACCAGGCAGCGGAGAGATCGCAGTATTCATGTCTGCACTGGTCGGAGCTCTGATCGGATTCCTATGGTACAACATGTATCCGGCACAGGTGTTCATGGGGGACACCGGAAGCCTGATGCTCGGTGGAATCATCGGAGTGACAGCAGTCCTCATCAGAAAGGAGCTGCTCATCCCGATCCTCTGCGGAATATTCTTCGCCGAGAGCGTGTCGGTACTTATGCAGAGATTCTATTTCAAGTATACAAAGAAGAAGTATGGCGAGGGCAGAAGGATATTCAAGATGGCTCCTCTGCACCACCACTACCAGAAGGAAGGGATACCGGCACTGATACAGAAACCGGCCAGAGGAATGCATGAAGCCAAGATCGTATCAAGATTCTGGATCGTCGGAATGCTCCTCGCAGTAATTACAATAGCATTATTAAAGGTAAGATAGTCATATAGTCATGTCAAGAGTAGTAGTATTAGGCGGCGGAGAAAGCGGAGTAGGCTCTGCAGTTCTCGCAAAGACAAAGGGATTCGACGTATTCCTCTCGGATATGGGAAATATCGCAGAGAAGTATGTTGCAGTGCTCGAGGAATGGGACATTCCGTACGAGCAGGGCAGGCATTCGGAAGAGCTGATCCTCAACGCTGACGAGGTCATCAAGAGCCCGGGCATCCCGTCAACAGCCCCGATGGTGAAGAAGATCATGGAAGGAGGCATAAATGTGATCTCGGAGATCGAGTTCGCAGGACGCTATGACTCAGCCAAGAAGGTGTGCATCACAGGAAGTAACGGAAAGACCACGACGACATCACTGATCTACCATCTCCTCAAGAACGCCGGCCTCAATGTAGGTCTGGGCGGAAACATCGGTAAGAGCTACGCCTACCAGGTGGCTACCGAGCAGCACGACATCTACGTGCTCGAGCTCAGCAGCTTCCAGCTTGACAACGTATATGACTTCAAGGCTGACATCGCCATCATCACCAACATAACTCCAGACCACCTCGACAGATATGACTACAAGATGGAGAACTATGTGAAGGCGAAGTTCCGCATAACACGCAACATGTCCAGCGAGGACTGTTTCATATTCTGCTCCGATGACGACATCACCATCAGACACCTTGACCAGATCGTGATGAAGGCACAGAAGCTTCCGTTCTCACAGAAGGAAGAAGTCAAGCAGGGAGCCTTCGTCCAGGGCGACAAGATGATCGTACGCTACAAGGAGGAAGAGTGTGACATGTTCCTTCAGGAACTCGCCCTCGGCGGAAGACACAACGTATATAATTCAATGGCTGCAGCCATAGCCGCAAAGGTGATGGAGATAGACAACGAGGCCATCAGAGAAGGTCTTGCAACATTCCAGGCAGTGGAACACAGACTCGAGAAGGTGCTCAGCATCAGAGATGTGCTTTACATCAATGATTCAAAGGCCACAAATGTAGACTCGGCATGGTATGCACTTGAGTGCCAGACAAGACCTGTCGTATGGATTGTCGGAGGGACAGACAAAGGCAATGACTATACAAGTCTCATCCCTCTCGCTCAGGAGAAGGTGAAGGCTATGATCTGCATGGGACTTGACAACGCGAAGTTCCACGAGTCCTTCGGAGGAGTTGTCCCTGAGATTCACGATGTGACATCAGCACAGGAGGCGGTTCAGCTGGCGAGCCAGCTTGCTGAAAGCGGGGACGTAGTCCTGCTTTCGCCATGCTGCGCAAGCTTCGACCTGTTCAAGAACTACGAAGACAGAGGAAGACAATTCAAGGAGGCGGTCAGAAGACTATAAGACTATGGAGACTGAGAATAAAGAGAGCCGGCTGAGCGTCTGGCTGAACAAACTGAAAGATTTCCAAGGGGACAAGGTCATATTGATCATCGTCCTCTTGCTTATCCTCATATCGTTCCTTGCGATATTCTCGTCGACTCCTCTGCTGCCTTCGCAGGCCAGCAGGATTGCGACGATGAAGGAGCATGGAATCATTGCGATATTCGGCATCCTGGTGATGTTCCTGCTCTATCGTTTTGACTTCAAATGGATAAAATACCTGTCTCAGGCCGGATTTGCAGTGTCATTCGTCCTGCTGCTGCTTCTGCTGCTGAGAGTGGACTTCGGAATACTCAAGGTGGAGGTCAGGAACTCCGCAGTACGAAACTTCGTGTTCCTCGGCAAGCAGATCCACGTCTTCGAGATTGTGAAGGTCGCCATGGTAATGTATCTCGCATGGGCCATGAACGCCATCAAAGAAGACATGAACGCCAGAAGAGAGAAGAGAAAGAGCGAGACACTGAGGTTCGGCAACTGGCTTGCCGAGCAGAGTCCGAAGCTCAGGTTCATGAAGAAGACCCGCGGAAAGAGAATCCTCTATGTCTACATACCGTCGATCATCATAGTCATGATGCTCTTCTTCGGAAGCGGATCAAGCTCACTGTTCGTGGGAGCCGTGCTGATCGCCCTGATGATTGTAGGAGGAGTTCCGCTCAAGGAGCTGGCACTTGCCGGATTCATAGGACTGGTCGGCATCGGAAGCCTTGTCGGAATACACGAGCTGAGCGACGGAAAATATGTGAAGCGAGTTGCTACCATCATAAACAGACTGAAGGCCGACTATGACATGGAAAGGCTCAACGGTCTTAAAGGAGACGAGTATTTCAACATGCTGGATACTTTAAGACAGCCGATTTCCGCCAAGATGGCCGTACATGAAGGCAAGCTTATAGGAAAAGGCATCGGAAACAGTACGCAGAAATACAAGGTGGACAACATCTACGGTGACTACATGTACAGCTTCATAATCGAGGAATACGGACTGATAGGCGGAATATTGGTACTGATCCTGTATGTGAGTCTGCTGGCAAGAAGTTCGATCATAGCGAGGATGTGCGAGGACGAGTTTGCAAAGTTTGCAATAGGTGGACTCGCGATACTTGTGAGTGGTCAGGCATTCATGCACATCCTGGTGAATGTGGACATTGGGCCTATGACGGGACAGACACTGCCATTGATCAGTCACGGTGCAAGTGCCTTCCTGGTGTTCTGCGTAGCATTCGGCATAATGCTTTCAATAAGCAGGATGGCAAGAAGCAAGATGGAAAAAATAGAGAATGACATATGATGTACAGAAAGATCCGAGCAATCATCAGTGGAGGCGGCACTGGAGGACATATATTCCCTGCACTCTCGATTGCAGGCAAGCTGAAGGAACTTAATCCGGAAACCGAAATCCTGTTCGTCGGAGCCGACGGAAGGATGGAGATGGAGAAGGTTCCTGCTGCCGGCTATAAGATAGTAGGTCTTCCTGTAGCAGGACTGCAGAGGAAACTTACCTTGTCTAACTTCGCCCTGCCATTCAAGGTCATCAAGAGTGTAAGCATGGCGAAGAAGGTGATCCGCGAGTTCAGGCCGGACATCGCCATCGGCGTGGGCGGCTATGCGAGTGCTCCCCTTCTGTGGGCGGCAAGCCGTATGGGGATTCCTACCCTGATCCAGGAGCAGAACGGATTCGCAGGCCTCACCAACAAGATTCTCGGCAAGAAGGCCAGGAGCATCTGCGTGGCCTATGAGGGAATGGAGAGATTCTTCCCTGCTGACAGGATAGTTCTTTCTGGAAACCCGATCAGGAAGGAGATCGTGGCGGCAGACGAAAAGATGAAGGCAGAGGCAATGGAGTTCTATGGCCTCAACCCTGAAATGAAGCACATATTCATCGTCGGAGGCAGCCTGGGCAGCGCAACGCTTAACAATGCGATGAAGAAATGGATCGAGGACGGATGTCCTGGCGGAGAGAACATAGAGGTCATCTGGCAGTGCGGCAAGTACTACAAACCGTCCATCGACACGTTCATGGCCGAAGCGAAGGCATCCGGCAAGGATATCAGCCGTATACAGCACTCGGACTTCATAAGCAGGATGGACCTGGCATATGCTGCCGCAGACGTAGTCATAAGCCGTTCAGGCGCAAGCTCCGTATCAGAACTCTGCGCAGCGCACAAGGCATCCATTTTCGTTCCGTCACCAAATGTGACTGAAGACCATCAGACACATAACGCAATGGCGCTTGTGAGAAAGGATGCAGGATTGATAGTAAAGGACAGCGAGGCGGCAGAAAAACTCATGAAAACCGCTTGCGGACTGATAGGAAATCCTGAGAAGATTGCTCTGATGGAGAAGAACATCGCAGCTCTGGCGAAGACAGATGCAGCACAGACCATAGCGGACGAGGTATATAGAATAATCTCGAAATAAGGTATGAAGAACATATATTTCATAGGAATCGGAGGCATCGGCATGAGTGCGATCGCCAGATATTACAAAGTGAAGGGATACGCCGTCAGCGGATATGACAAGACCCCTTCACCGCTCACCCACGCCCTTGAGGACGAGGGAATCGGCGTACACTATACCGATGACATTTCATTCATACCAAAGGACAAGGAGGAGACTCTGGTCGTATATACCCCTGCGGTTCCGAAGAACATGGGAGAACTCGTGTATGTCCAGGAGAACGGATACAGGGTCATCAAGCGTTCAAGAATGCTTGGAGAGATTGCAGCAGGACAGAGATGTCTGGCAGTTGCCGGAACACACGGAAAGACGACTACCAGCACACTTGTAAGCCATCTTTTCACAGACTGCGGAGAAGGATGTTCAGCATTTCTTGGCGGCATTTCCAAGAACTATGACAGCAATCTCCTGACACACAGCAACGACGTCATTGTTGCTGAGGCTGACGAGTTCGACCGGTCGTTCCTGCAGCTCTTCCCTGAGATTGCAGTGATAACTTCCATGGACGCTGACCACCTTGACATCTATGGCGATGAGGCACACATCGTGGAAGCCTTCAAGGCCTTCGCCTCACAGGTGAGCGGCTCGGTGATCATCAAGCATGGACTTGACATCACACCGCAAGATACCAAGGCGAAGATATACACATATGCATATGACAACCCCGATGCTGATTTCCATGCAGAGCCTTTGGAGAACGGTCATTTCAACCTGCACTTCCCTGGCGGAGTGATAGAAGACTGTGTCGTGGGAATTCCGGGATGGGTCAATATCGAGAACGGAGTCGGCGCATCGGCGATAGCGCTCACATACGGACTTGACCCGCAGAAGATCCGCAAGGCCCTTGCGAGCTTCTCGGGAGTGAAGAGAAGATTCGACATGCAGGTGGATATGGACGGACTGGTCTACATAGACGATTATGCGCACCATCCTAATGAGATCGCTGCCGCAATCAGTTCGATAAAGGGACGCTACCCTGAATATAGATATACAGCCATATTCCAGCCTCACCTATACACCAGGACAAGAGACTTTGCTGACGAGTTTGCAGAAGCTCTCAGTCTTGCAGACAGAGTGATACTTCTGGACATCTATCCGGCAAGGGAGGAACCGATTCCGGGTGTGACCTCGGAGATAATATTCAGAGGAATCACAGCACCGGAGAAAGTGCTGATAAAGAAGGAGGAACTGCTGGAATATCTGCAGGGACAGCCTCTGGAAGGCAGAGAGCTGTTCATCACGCTCGGAGCCGGCGACATAGACAGGCTCGTAGGCCCTATTGGAAAACTTCTGACCGACAAACACGACAGATAAGATGAAAAACATCTGGAAACATATAATAAACATAGCATTTGCCATACTGCTGGTCTGCGTGCTTACTGCCGCTTTCCTTCTGGGGTCGTCATCCAGGAAGGACATACGTTGCAAAGGTGTGACGATAACCGTCACTGACAGTGCCACGAACCAGTTCATCACCCCCCAGGAAATCAGGAAATTTCTTGAGGAAGAATATACCGACGGATATATAGGAGAGCCTATTGACAGCATAAACCTGACAAGAATCGAGGAGATACTGGACAGCAAGAGCGCCATCCTGAAGAGCCAGGCATTCACGACCAAAGACAGTCTGCTCAACATCATTGTCACCCAGAGGAAGCCTGTCGTGAGATTCCAGAAATCCTATGGAGGCTTCTACGCTGACAAGGACGGGCATCTCTTCCCTCTCCAAAGCACCTATGCCTCGCATGTCATCATAGTAGACGGACACATACCGCTGAAGCTGGAATACGGTTACACCGGCAAGCTGGAAAACGACGAGGAAAAGAAATGGCTCAACGACATGGTCGCCATGGTGAATCATATAGAAGAGAGCAGGACCTGGAAGGACAAGATAGTGCAGGTGACAGTCGGAGAGGACGGAGAACTGACTCTTGTTCCACGTGAAGGCAATGAAAAGTTCCTGTTCGGACAGCCTGATGACCTGAAGGGCAAATTCGAAAGAATGGAAATATATTACAAGAGTGTACGCAGGGACAAGGGAGAGGATTTCTATTCTCTCGTAGATGTCAAATATGAAGGACAATTGGTTTGCAGATAGAATATAAGAGATATGAGTGATCTTACTGAAAAACACATAGTGGCGATCGATCTTGGAACATCCAAGATCGCACTTACCGTAGCAAAGGTGAGCGGGGATGATGTACAGATAGTATATCACAACTGGAAGGACACCCCGCCGGCTGGAATCAAGTACAGCGGCGTGTATAACATACGTGAGGCGTATGGACCTCTCGCATTCCTCATCAAGGATGCGGAAGAGGCTCTCTGCATAAAGATCAACCAGGCGGTCATCGGAATGCCAAAGTACCCTATCCGCCACGAAACCAACAGCGGAAAGATCCAGGACCGAGGCGAGGACACCGAAATCACTGCAGAGGACATCGCAAACCTCAAGAGGTTCGCACAGGAGACCTACCCTTTGAATGACCCCAAGAAGGAGGCCATCTACGGAGCCGTGGCTCAGTCTTTCTCTGACGGAGAGTATTTCCAGATCATCGAGGATGAGATCATCGGAATGACCAGCGACGTGCTCGAAGGACATTTCAAGATATTCATCGGACGCAAGAGAGACCTCAAGAACGCAGACGAACTTCTGAAGAGGGCAGGCATTTCATCGAAGAAGAAATACTTTACCGCCGAAACCACTGCCAAGGCCGTCCTCACAGACATCGAGATGGAGAACGGAGTCGCACATATCGACTTCGGAGGAGGCAGCACATCCGTGACCATATATCACGGAAACATCATGCGTCACTACGCATCGATTCCATTTGGAGGAAAGAACATCACTCATGACATAAAGAACGAGCTTCAGATATCGGAGAGACTTGCAGAGAACATCAAGCTCGCATTCGGCGCCTGCCTGCCTGACAAGCTCCAGAGCCTGAGCGAGAAGGTGCTTGTCATCAGCGGCCAGACTGCAGTGCAGCAGAAGGAAGTCACTGTGAAGTACCTCTCGGAAATCATCACTGCCCGTGTAGAGGAAATCATGCAGGCCATACTCTATGAAATCAGCGAAAGCGGTCTTGCAGAGCATCTCAGAGGCGGAATCGTCATCACAGGAGGAGGCGCCCGCACAGCAAATCTGGGTCTTCTCATAAGCCAGATGTCAGGATACAAGGTAAGAATCGGCTATCCTCTTACTGGATATTCATTCCAGGGCATAGAAGGTGTCACCGACAGCAGCGCCTCGACTTCGATGGGTCTGATAAAGGCCGCCCTTGAAGAGGAAGGTATGAACTGTGCAGTCTATGAGGAAGGCTATCACACTGAGGTGGAGGAGCAGGATGAGGTCATTACAGCCGAAATCCCGTCTGAGGCAATGCCTGTCGAGTATGTGGCGGAAGAGGTAGTGGAAGTCGCACCAGAAGCCCAGGAAGTGGTGCCCGAGCCTGAGGATACCTTTGTAGAGACGATTGTTCCGGAGGTTGTGGAAGAAGAGAGCCAGGAACTCTATGGTCCGGAGTCTGAGCCTGACGAAGCACCGGAAGATGAGGCTGAAGAAGACGACTATGATCCGGAATTGGAGGATGACGACGAGAAGACAGGACACAGCTTCATAGATATCTTCTGGGGCGGGATCAGAAAAAGAATCAGGAAGGTTGAAGAAAAGACCGACGAAATTATCGATGGCATGGCGAAATAGGAGGAGACAAAGAGATGACAGACATAAACTTATCAGAACTTGAGGTAACCTTTACAGACTGGTTGCCTGAAAATTCGATAATCAAGGTTATCGGAGTAGGCGGCGGAGGATGCAACGCTGTCAACTACATGTACAACAAGAGGATCCAGGGATGCATATTCATCGTATGCAACACTGACTCGCAGTCACTCAAGAAGAGTCCGGTGCCTATCAGGATACAGCTCGGCACTGGTCTCGGCGCAGGATGCAATCCTACCGAGGGACGCAATTGCGCACTCAACTCCCAGCAGGAGATTGAGGAGAAGGTCTTCAGCACGAAGACAGACATGCTCTTCATCACTGCCGGTATGGGTGGCGGAACCGGTACCGGAGCCGCACCAGTGATTGCCGCAATGGCAAAGAACAAGGGCATCCTCACGGTAGGAGTCGTGACACTGCCTTTCAAGAATGAAGGCAACGAGTCCCTTGCAAAGGCAATCGACGGCATCTATGAGCTTCAGAAGAATGTGGACAGCCTCATAATCATAAACAACGAGAAGATATACACCCATTACGGCGGGCTCCTCATTCATGAGGCATTCCCTAAGACTGACGAGGTGCTTTCGACTGCTGTCCAGGGCATCATCGAAATCATCAACAAGCCTGGTTACGTCAATGTAGACTTCAAGGATGTGAAGTCCATGATGACAAACAGCGGCATGGCTCTGATGGGTTGCGGCAAGGGCGAAGGCAAAGACCGCATAAGGGAGGCCGTCACTGGTGCCATCGCGTCGCCGCTCCTCAACGACTTTGACATCAAGACAGCGAAGAATGTGCTCTTGAACATCACATGTGGATATAATGAGAAAGGACTCCTCATGGATGACCTGGCCGAAATCGACCGCCTTATGTCCGAGCAGCTCGGAGAGAAGACCAACAGATTCAAGAGAGGTATCGTCTACGAGATGGATCCGGAGTTCGCTGACAAGGTGACAATCACTATGATCGCAACCGGATTCGAGATGCAGCGCCTCAGTGAAATCACCGATGTGAACCTCGGAAACATAATCAGGATAGATCAGAACTTCAGGTATGAAAGAGGCAGCACGGTCGGCTGCGAAGCGATCGAGACTCCGGAGATGCCGAGCGAGAAGATCGGTTTCAACACCGCGAGCATCAAGACCGAATTCGACTTCGGCAAGAGCGGAAAGCCTGTCCTGCTTGTAGGAGAATTCGACGACAAGAGCGAGCTGGAGAACACGGCAGCCATAAGAAGAAAAGGTAAGAAAGATAAAACAGAATAACATATGACAAGGAAAACAAGAGTAAGGTTTGCACCTTCACCTACAGGCCCTCTCCACATGGGAGGAGTCAGGACTGCTCTTTACAACTATCTCTTCGCCAAACAGCATGGAGGAGACTTCATCATCCGTATCGAAGATACAGACTCACAGAGATTCGTTCCGGGAGCAGAGAAGTATATCATCGAAGCCCTCAACTGGTGCGGCATCATTCCTGACGAAGGAGTAGACGCAGAGGGCAATGTAGTGGAGACCGCTTCAGAGCGTCATCCGCATGCTCCGTACAGACAAAGCCAGAGAAAGCCTATCTATCGTCAGTATGCCGAGCAGCTCGTAGCTGACGGATTTGCATACTATGCATTCGACACAGCCGAAGAGCTCGGAGCAAAGCGCGCCGAGATGGAGGCTGCCGGCCAGACATTCATCTATGGTCAGACAACACGCCTGGGCCTGCGCAATTCGCTTTCAATGCCGGAGGCAGAGTGGAAGGCGCTTCTTGAGGAGCGCACAGACTGGACCATCCGCTTCAAGATGCCGGAGAACAGGGTCGTGAAGATGGATGACCTCATCCGCGGACACGTTGAAGTGAACACATCGACTCTTGACGACAAGGTGCTCTGGAAGAGGGCTGACGAGCTCCCGACATACCACCTCGCCAACATCGTGGACGACCATCTCATGGAGATTACCGAGGTTATCCGTGGAGAAGAGTGGCTTCCTTCGCTTCCTCTCCACTACCTGCTCTACGAGGCATTCGGCTGGACAGAGACACAGCCTCGCTTCGCCCACCTTTCGCTTCTCCTGAAGCCTGACGGAAAAGGCAAGCTCAGCAAGCGCGACGGAGACCGCCTCGGATTCCCTGTGTTCCCGCTGAAGTGGGTCAATGCAGAGGGCGAAGTGTCACGCGGATACCGTGAGGACGGATACTTCCCTGAGGCATTCGTCAACCTCCTCGCAATGCTCGGATGGAATCCGGGAACAGAGCAGGAGCTCTTCTCGCTCGAGGAGCTCATCGGAGCATTCTCTCTGGAGAGAGTCATCAAGTCAGGAGCCCGTTTCAATGCCGACAAGGCAAAATGGTATAATAAGGAATATCTCCGCACAAAGAGCGTCGAGGAGCTTACATCGCTCTATATTCCTATTCTCGAGTCACATGGCCTTCAGATCGTAGACTGCCCGGCATGCGCGCTGACTGCAGGTTCAGAGATGACAGTTACAGGTGCGGACTTCGAAAATAAGATCTTCTCACGCCAGTATGTGGAGAGAATCGTGGCATTGATCCAGGAAAGAGCCACATTCGTGGCCGACTTCTGGGACATCGCCCCATACCTCTTCGTGGCACCTGTGGAGTTCGTGGAGAAGGATGCTGCAAAGTTCTGGAAGGAAGAGAACTATACTCTTGCTCTCCAGGTTGCTGACTTCATCCTCGGATTTGAGGGAGAGTTCACAAAGGAAGCACTCGAAGGGCCGCTCGAGGAGTTCATACGCGGCAACGAGTGGCCTATGGGCAAGGTGATGAACTGCCTGAGACTTGCAATGGTCGGCGGTTCGAACGGCCTGGGCGTAGCAGACATCGTCACCCTCATAGGAAAGAGAGAATTCGCCAAACGAATCGAATACATAAAGAGCAAGCTTTGCTAAACAAAGGAGGCTGGTTTCGAAAACCAGCCTCCTTTCAGTTATTGTTCTTTTCTTCTTTCTTCATCTTGATATATTCGACAGTAATGCCGATGATGCTGACTATCGCCATAAAACTTAGAATTGCTACAGATGGTCCCATATCACTTCTTTTTTCTAAAATAAAACAAACCCCACAACAAAGTCAAGACAGCTACGGAAACTCCTATGACATACATCAGCACTCTTGAAGATGAAATGTCATTAAAGGATGCCGTTATCAATACTGCCGTAATGACATACTTGGATATATCTATCAGATAATCTCCAAATTTTTCTTTAGTCCCCTCTTTATCCATCACAAAAATAGTTTAAAATTATTTCTCTGCAAAATTACAGACGGGACCAATATATGAACTCTTCTGATAATATATGTTGTTTTTGTATGATACAACTGCAGTTTTTTCTTTTTCTTATATTTTTTTCTCTTTTTTATAGATTCTGGAGAGTGTATTCATGATGTTGAGAGTGGCTACTGATGGCTGCAGGGCTGTCTGAAGAGGTGTTTCCGGGGGTGTTATAGGGCAGATTGCTATGAATGACGGATGAGATTGAATCTCCGCTCTGCCACATATTGCCAAGACCGGTATGCCTTGAGCTCCGGCACGTTGAGCCACTGTGTATGGCAGCTTCCCTGTCATGGTCTGGGCATCAATCTTTCCCTCACCCGTTATGACAAGATCTGCATCCTTGATGATCTCATCAAACCCTATTGCTTCCAGGACCATCTCGGCCCCCTTTCGGAGCTCGGCATTCAGGAATGCCTTGAACGCTCCTCCAAGGCCTCCTGCCGCACCTGCTCCCGGCATCTCTCCTATCTGAATCCCCGTCTCTCTGACAATTACATCTGCTATATTCTTCAAACCGGCGTCCAGGCAATGAACCATTTCCGGTGTTGCCCCCTTTTGAGGCGCATATACATATGCAGCCCCTTTCGTTCCATGGAAAGGCGAATCTACATCGCATGCCACAATGAACTCTGAATGCATAACATCCGGACGGATGTGTGACATATCTATTGACACCACTTTTGAAAGGGATTCTCCGCATCCAGCCAAAGGATTCCCGTCCTGATCAAGGAAACGGCATCCCAAAGCCTCCATCATGCCCATTCCGGCATCATTGGTCGCGCTTCCGCCTATTCCTATCAGGAATCTGCGGCATCCGCTGTCCAATGCATCGGCAATCATCTGACCGGTGCCATATGTCGAAGCCAGCAACGGATTCCTTTCTTCATGTTTGAGCAATGTCAGGCCGCTTGCCGATGACATTTCCATGACTGCTGTATAACCATCACTCAATATGGCATATTCCGCCATGCACGGCCTTCCAAGCGGGTCTGACACCTCGGCAGAGACGCGACGTCCTCCCATAGTCTCGAGCAAAGCATCAACGGTCCCCTCGCCTCCGTCGGCGACCGCAAGCTTGACTACCTGACAGTAGGGACAGCACTTGCTGATACCCGCCTCAACCCCTTCAGCGACCTGCATCGAGGTGAGGCAGCCTTTGAAAGAGTCAGAGGCGACAACAACTTTATGAAATATTCCCGACATCCTTGCAAATATACTCTTTTTACTACTAAATTTGCAGAATCATACAACTTTAGAGCGAAGCGAAGGCAAGGCACGACCTTCCACAAAGCACAAGAAAAACAAAACTTTACCACTACATACTACTTTAGAAAATATGAAAATCGGTATATGCAACGACCACGCAGGCGTGGAGTACAAGAACAGACTGGCTGAGTACCTCACCGGGAAAGGTTATGAGATGGTGAACTTCGGCACTGACACAACCGCGAGCATGGACTATCCGGATGTCGCTCATCCGCTCGCGTCAGCTGTGGAGAACGGAGATGTTGACCTCGGCATCGCATTCTGCGGCACCGGCAACGGCATCGGAATGACTCTCAACAAGCACCAGGGCATCCGTGCAGGACTCTGCTGGACCCCAGAAATCGGCAAGCTCATCAAGCAGCACAACAATGCAAACGTATTGGTAATGCCTGCTCGTTTCATATCTTTCGACACTGTGGTTGAAATCACAGACGCATGGTTGAACGAGACTTTCGAAGGCGGTCGTCATCAGAACCGCATCGACAAGATTCCTTGTAAATAAGTCATTTTGGAAGCATTGATCTTAAACCCGGAGTCGGCGCCGCTCACCAGAAACATCGACGACTATCCGGAAGGGATAATAATCCCGACAGACAAGCCATACAGATGGACCTCGGCGGACGTAATCAGAAAGGTCAAGTTCGCCGCAATCCGTCATTTCGGCAAGAAGAACCTCAAGGTGGGACATGCCGGCACGCTGGACCCGTTGGCCACTGGCGTGCTGCTGGTGTGCATCGGCAAGGCGACGAAGCTTGCGGAGGAGCTGCAGGCGCATGACAAGGAGTATGTAGCCGGCATCACTTTCGGAGCCACCACACCGTCGTACGACCTGGAGAAGGAAATCGACAGGTTCTTCCCGCATGAACACATAACAGCAGAGGCTGTGGCTGAGGCTCTTCCGGCATTCCTCGGAGAGCAGGACCAGATCGCTCCCCTCTTCTCGGCCAAGTCGGTAGACGGAGTGCGTGCATATGAGCTGGCGCGCAAGCTATATAAGTCAGACGGATCCCTGGACGAAGCGGCCCGCGAGCTGATCAGGGTGTCGCGCATCAACATCACGGAACTGGAACTACTGGAGTTTACTTCAAGAGCGGATGAAAGTGGTTTGAAAAACCGTGCTACCCCCCTGGCCGCAGGGGGAAAGAGTATCAGTGAGGATACGACAGGGGTTGTTTTTCAAACCACTTCATCCGCCCCGTCAGCCTCAAGCAGGATCAATGTCACTGACAATTCCGCATTGGGACTGCCTCGGGCCGTGGTCAGGATGGCCTGCAGCAAGGGCACTTATGTACGTGCCTTCGCGCGCGACCTGGGCGAGGCGCTGGGCTCGGGAGCCCATCTCGACTCGCTCCAGCGCAGCCGCAGCGGCATCTTCTGTGTCGAGAACGCCCTGACCATCAACCAGGCCCTCACCCTACTGTCAAAACCCCAATAAACCCTGGCGCACAACACCCTGCAAACCAACAACTTACAAAAACCTCGTGCTCCCCAAAGCCGGCACGAACTTTCGGGAAAACACTGAAAATCAAACACTTAAGCGCCAGGCAAATGACGACAACTGGAACATATTCATACCGGAATATCTGGAAAGTGGCTTATCCTATCCTGATAAGTCTGGTGATGGAGCAGATGATCGGACTGACCGACACCGCCTTCCTTGGAAGGGTCGGTGAGGTCGAGCTCGGCGCTTCTGCCATCGCCATCGTGTATTATATGGTCCTGTTCATGATAGGATTCGGATTCAGCATCGGCGCCCAGATCATCATAGGCAGAAGAAACGGTGAAGGCAATTACAAGGACACCGGAAAGGTATTCTGGAATGGTCTCTATTTCGTCCTTGCACTGTCAGGAGTCCTGATACTTCTGTCAGAACTTTTTTCCCCATGGCTCATGAGGAAGATCGTATCTTCCGATGCCATTTATACAGCATCACTGAGCTATGTCAGATGGAGACTGCCGGGCATGGTCTTCGCCTTCATCACGGCGATGTTCCGTGCATTCTATGTCGGAACGACACAGACCAAGACATTGACTTTCAACTCCATAGTAATGGTGGCATCCAATGTGTTCTTCAACTGGGTACTCATATTCGGACACTTCGGAATCCCAGCCCTGGGCATCACCGGAGCGGCCATAGGCTCAAGCCTCGCGGAGCTGGTATCGCTTATATTCTTCGTCATATATACACGCACTAGCTGCGACAGGCAGAAATATGGTCTGGACAGGCCTGCAAAGGCTGAATTGGCAGAGCTCAAGTCCATGATGCCCGTATGTACATGGACCATGATCCAACATACAGTGTCAGTATCCACGTGGTTCATATTCTTCCTCTTCATAGAACACCTCGGAGAACGGGCATTGGCCATATCCAACATCACCCGCAGCGTTTCGGGACTGATATGGGTGGTCCTTCAGGCATTCTCATCGACATGCAGCACCTTGGTAAGCAATATAATCGGGGAAGGACATCAGGACAAAGTGATGTCGCTCATCAAACGCATACTTAAACTTTCATATGCAATAGTCAGCGCAATCATCCTGCTCTTCTGCCTGTTCCCGGAGACGATAGCACGCATATACACAGACATCCCTGACCTTGTCACAGCATCGGTTCCCGCACTGATAGTGATGTGTTCATCATACTTCATAAATGTAGCAGGCCAGGTCCTCTTCCTCGCCGTGTCAGGTACCGGCAGCACACGCACAGCCTTCAGGCTGGAGCTGATCGCACTCGTCATATACATGATATACTGCTCTCTCATCATCGGCCACTTCAAGATGGACGTCGCGATATGCTGGACCGCAGAACATGTATACGCCTTCATGCTCATGCTCTGCAGCGGCATATACCTCCGCAGCGGCCGCTGGAAGAACCGCCAGATCTAAATTATGGCTGGCGCACATCACGCTGACCATCAACCCATTACGCAAAGCTCGTGCCGCCAAAGGGGAGCACGAGGAATCCATAGTTCGCTAATATACAGACATTTACTCGCCAGCTAGATGACACGATATAGCTTGATGGCGCGGGTCATTGTGTAGTCGAGCGGGTAGCGGGCTTTGGATGCGGCAGCCTTGCGGGCGAGGTCTTTGACCAGGGGGAGGTCTGAAGGCGGCTCTACGACAGCAGAGGTCGGGGCGGAGTCGAGCAGGCGCATGAGGTTGTCTGTCAGGACATGCTCCAAGAGGAGATGGAAGGCGTGACCGTGGTCTTGATGGCGCAAATGGCAGAGTTCATGCAGGAGAATATAGTCCTGGAGCACCTTCGGCAGGCGGACGATGTTGAGATTCAGGTTTATGTTTCCCTTGGAAGAGCAGCTGCCCCAGTTGCTGGCATTGTGCTTTATGGTCACCTTATTGTATGTGAATCCATATCGGGCGGCGAGCCCGGCAAGGCGCGGCGGCAGTTCGGCCTTGGCCTGCCGGCGCAGGGCCTCGATCTCGCCGGGAGCCGCCGGCCGCACGTCCTTCAGGCGCTCCTTCTGACGCGCCATAGTCTCCAGGATCCAGTCGCGGCGAGCCTCGAAAAACAGCCTTGCAGCTGCGTAGGGCACAATATACGGCACAGACACGCTCACTCCCTTGACAGGGTGCACGCGTATGCTGATGCTCCTGCTCCGGAGACTTTTCCGGAACGTCACCTCCCCTATTTCCGGGTCCATCAATATCTTTCCCGAAGCCTCAGCCATCAATATCCGATCTCCTTAAAGAATTCCAGAAGAAGCGGCGCGAGCTTCGGAGTGTTGCAGACATATGAGCCGTGATCCTCGCCAGGGATTATTACAGCTCGGCCGGCCGGAATGTTGTCCCCGATAAGCTGAGTATGAGCCGGCAGAATCAGGTCATGTTCCCCGGACATGATCAGCGCAGGAGCGGCTATGCCCTGCATGTCCTCTACAGTCATATTTGGTTCCTCCTGCATCATCTTCACGAGTGGAGCAGGGTTCGGCTGCGCCAGGAAGCCGTTCTCGAATTCCGGCACCAGAGAGCCTCCGACAAATATGTTGGCGCCGCTGGTCGCAATGGCTCCCAGGGTGCCCGGATACATGACCTCGAGCTGAAGTGCAATGTTTCCTCCGTCGCTGAAGCCGAACACAGCCGGTTTCTCCAGCCCCTTGAGCTTTATGAATTCATACACATCAGCAGCCATGTCCTTGTAGTGATACTCCGGAAGGGGCTTGTTGGCTCCCTGTCCGCGCGAATCCAGCGCATATACCATATAGCCGGCCTGCGCCAGCTCGCGATGCGTGGTCTCAAGGTCATTGTGGCTGCCTCCGTTTCCATGCAGGAGGATCACAGGCTTGCCGGAGCCTTCCGCGGCATAGAAAAGACTGACACCATTGACTTCCACAGTGTCAGTATAACTCTCATATCGGATTTCATGGCACGCGGCCGTCATGAGGACGACGACTGCCGCAAGTATCCTCAATGGTTTCATTTCTTTTCCAGAGTCAGTCTATAGGAGTACTCGTAACGTCCGAACCAGAAACCGTCTTTGCGCAAAGGGTTGTCGAGGGTGATGTCAAACTCAGCACTGTTGCTCGAATACATGAACGACGACTTGAGTCTGAGACCATTTTCATAGACCTCTACGACCTTAAAGTTGAAGTCGGGAAACTCCAGCTGGCCCCATCTGTCTTTAACAGGAGAAAAAAGGGTAACACCTGGCTTCAGGTTCTTTATCTCATCGACCTCGCATACAAACGTGTTTTCGAGATCAATATCCTCACCTGTCACTTCATTTTCAGAAGATGCGCATGTCCAAAGGACAAATTTGTAACAATTCTCATTCATAGCCATGGGTTTAAATTTCTCAAATATAATCATTGGGCGGAAGAAAAACAATTAATTTTCACGAGGGTTTGTTTTCTTGGTTTTTATGCTTATCTTTGCGCCCGCTTTGGGTCTACCTGACAGTGGCCCGTAAAGTTTTGATGTTTAACCCTTAATCTTTTAAAGCTATGGCAGAATACCTTATGCCTGAGAAGAAACAGGAGCTTTTCGCGAAGTACGGAAAGTCTAATACTGACACTGGTTCTCCAGAGAGCCAGGTGGCATTATTTTCCTACCGTATCGCTCACCTTACCGAGCATCTTAAGAGCAACAAGAAGGACTACGCAACACGTCGTTCACTCCTTAAGCTTGTTGGTAAGCGTCGTCGTGTACTTGATTATCTCAAGTCAGTAGACATCGAGAGATACAGAGCAATCGTCAAGGAGCTTGGTCTCCGTCGATAAGCTACATCATAGTAGGAACCGACGAAGGGGGACGTGGCCACAACAGGGCCCAGCCCCCTTTTTTCACGCAAAGAAGTCTGAGGGCGCAGACAACAACCTGCGGCGCCTGAAGAGTGACAAACATATATATCGGGTCAGATATGATGACCATTTGATGAAACAGAATATTAATCCACTCCCATAGGGGGAGGCAGGTTGAAGAAGAAGTAATGAATATCGTTAAAAAGACAATCGAATTATCCGACGGAAGGATAATTGAAATCGAGACCGGAAAGCTCGCAAAACAGGCTGACGGTTCAGTAGTAGTCAAGATGGGTGGCACAATGCTCCTCGCTACAGTAACTTGCGCAAAAGACGCAAAGGAGGACGTTGACTTCATGCCGCTCCAGGTAGATTACAAAGAGAAATATGCATCTGCAGGCCGTTTCCCAGGCGGATTCATGAAGAGAGAGGGAAAGGCTTCAGACTATGAAATCCTTATCGCACGCCTCGTGGACCGTGCCCTCAGACCACTTTTCCCTGAGGATTTCCACGCAGAAGTATTCGTAAACGTAAACCTCATCTCAGCTGAGAAGGACATCCAGCCGGATGCTCTTGCAGGTCTCGCTGCATCATCAGCACTTGCTGTCAGCGACATTCCTTTCGAGGGACCTATCTCTGAGGTACGCGTTGCACGCATCGGCGGCGAGCTCAAGATCAACCCTGACTTCAGCGAGATGGCTGATGCTGACATCGACCTCATCGTTGCAGCTACATATGACAATATCATGATGGTCGAGGGTGAGATGAACGAGGTCAGCGAGCACGACATGCTCGAGGCCATCAAGTTCGCTCACGAGGAGATCAAGAAGCACTGCAAGGTGCAGATGGAGCTCATGGAGGCTGTAGGCAAGACCGAGAAGAGGACTTACTGCCACGAGGAGAACGACGAGGAGCTCCGCAAGGCTGTCGAGGCGTTCTGCTATGACAGATGCTATGCCATAGCAAAGTCAGGCTCTGCAAAGCACGAGCGTTCTGACGCATTCGAGGCTCTTAAGGAAGAGTTTTATGAAACCCTTCCAGAGGAGGAGCGCGAAGAGAAGCGCATGATGGTAGAGAGATACTATCACGCTGTAGAGAAGGCTGCAATGAGAAACATGATCCTCGACGAGGGTGTTCGTCTTGACGGACGTGACACAACTACAGTCCGCCCTATCTGGTGCGAGACTGACTACCTCCCTTGCGCACACGGATCAGCAATCTTCACCCGTGGTGAGACTCAGTCACTCTCGACTGTGACCCTCGGAACAAAGCTCGACATGAAGGAGCGCGACGAAGTTCTCATCCAGGACACCGATCAGTTCGTACTTCACTATAACTTCCCTCCATTCTCTACTGGCGAGGCTCGTCCTCAGAGAGGCGTAGGCCGCCGCGAGATCGGACACGGAAACCTCGCTTACAGGGCCCTCAAGCCTATGATTCCTATGGCTCCGGAAAATCCATATGCAGTTCGCGTGGTTTCAGACATTCTCGAGTCAAACGGTTCATCATCAATGGCTACAGTCTGCGCAGGCTGCCTCGCATTGATGGATGCAGGTGTGAAGATCAAGAAGCCTGTTGCAGGTGTTGCAATGGGTCTCATCACAGACAAGGACAATCCTAACGAGCGCTACGCCATCCTTACCGACATCCTCGGTGACGAGGACCACCTCGGAGACATGGACTTCAAGGTTACCGGTACAAAGGACGGTATCACAGCAACTCAGATGGACATCAAGGTTGACGGACTTTCATACGACGTTCTCGAGAGAGCTCTCGAGCAGGCACGTCAGGGCCGTCTCCACATCATGGGCGAGATGATGAAGACCATCAGCGAGCCACGTGCAGAGTACAAGGAGTTCGTTCCACGCATGGTTCAGATCCGTGTTGCAGGCGAGTTCATCGGTGCAATCATCGGAAAGGGCGGCGAGACCATCCAGAAGATCCAGCGCGAGACCGGCACTACAATCACCATCACTGAGGAGCAGGTCAACGGCGTTTCAGAGGGTGTTGTCGACATCTTCGGTCTTGACAAGGAGTCTATGGACAAGGCTCTCAACTGGATAAACGGCATCACTGCAGTTCCTGAAGTGGGCACTGTATATCACGGAAAGATCGTTTCTATCCTTGAGTTCGGTGCATTCGTAGAGATCCTCCCTGGTAAGGAAGGCCTCCTCCACGTGTCAGAGATCGCTTGGGAGAAGACCGAGAAGGTAGAGGATGTCCTCCATGTCGGCGACGAGGTTGACGTGAAGCTCCTCGAGATCGACGAGAAGACCGGCAAGATGAGACTCTCTCGCAAGGCACTCCTCGAGAAGCCTGAGGGATATGTCGAGCCTGAGCGCAAGCCACGCGGAGACCGCGGACCACGCAACGACCGCCGCGACAACGGACGCGGGCCACGTCGTGACGACAGGGGTCCACGTCGCGACGACAGAGGTCCGAGAGGCCCTCGCCGCGACCGTCGTGACGCTCCGGTAGAAAACAACGAGCAGAATAACGAACCAGAGATGTTCTAATATCAAGAGACGGTGACGTTTTCGCGTTACCGTCTCTTTTTTTATAGTGCAACTATGAAAGTTTTTATTATCTTTGCATATATTACAGGTAAGAAACATTAACCCTAATACAATTAATTATGAAAAAGATCATTCTCGTAGCAGCACTCGTGCTCGGTTTCGCAGTAGCAGCATCAGCTCAGCCAAGAGCACTCGGTCTTAGAGGCGGATGGGGAGCAGAACTCTCATACCAGCACAGCTTTGGAGCAAACTTCCTGCAGGCTGACCTCGGACTCAACACATTCAACTCTGTACATGGTTCAGCAGTCTACAACTTCATGATTGCTCAGCCGGCATGGACTTCAAGAGGTGAGTGGGGTTTCTACGCAGGTCCCGGTGCGGCGATCGGCATGTCACTCGGTACAGGCAACAATGACGGATACTTCCACGTTGCAGCTGCAGGTATGGTGGGTCTTGAATACACATTCTGGTTCCCTCTCCAGCTTTCACTTGACCTCAAGCCAACTCTCGGCTTCGGATTCGGCCACGGATTTCACTGGGGCGTAATGCCGGCATTCGGCATCCGCTACAGATTCTAGGATTCCAGGCTCAGATTCATACGGCGATCAGGCAACTGACCGCCGTTTTTTATGCCCGGAATATTCTTGCTGACTGTTCTGGCAAGGATTTGACAATAATTTCACTATATTTGCAGATTGGGTAAAACAAAAGGATATGAGAGATTTATATATAACCAATTCGCTTTCGAGAAAGAAGGAGATCTTTAAGCCTATCAATGAGGGACACGTCGGACTTTATGTCTGCGGTCCTACCGTTTACGGCGACGCTCACCTCGGACACGCAAGACCTGGCGTGACATATGACGTTTTCGTGAAACTCCTACGCCACCTCGGCTACAAGGTGCGCTATGTCCGCAACATCACTGATGTGGGACATCTTGAGCATGATGCTGACGAAGGAGAGGACAAGATTGCAAAGAAGGCTCGCCTTGAGCAGCTCGAACCTATGGAAGTGGTGCAGAGATGTACACTCGCCTACCATGAGGCCATGAGGATGCTCAACGTGGCCCCGCCATCGATCGAGCCTCGCGCTTCGGGACACATCATCGAGCAGATCGACCTTGTGAAGAAGATTCTCGATGCCGGATATGCTTATGAGAGCAACGGATCCATATATTTCGACGTCCTCAAGTATGACAAGGACCACAAGTACGGCATCCTTTCGGGCCGCACTCTGGACGAGGTGAAGGAAGGCACACGCGACCTGGACGGACAGCAGGACAAGCGTGCTTCGTACGACTTCGCCCTCTGGAAGAAGGCGTCGCCGGAGCACATCATGCGCTGGCCGTCACCTTGGAGCGACGGATTCCCAGGCTGGCATCTTGAGTGTTCTGCCATGAGTGAGAAATATCTCGGCAAGGAGTTCGACGTGCATGGAGGCGGAATGGACCTGCTCTTCCCGCATCACGAGTGCGAGATCGCGCAGAACACCGCTTCACGCGGCTGCAGCGGTGTCCGCTACTGGATGCACAACAACATGATCACCATCGAGGGCAAGAAGATGGGCAAGTCGCTGGGCAACTTCATAACCCTTCCGGAACTGTTTGCCGGAAATCATCCGAAGCTTGACCAGGCGTACACCCCGATGACCGTGCGCTTCTTCATTCTCCAGGCACACTATCGCGGAACACTCGACTTCAGCAACGAGGCTCTGCAGGCTGCCGAGAAGGGCCTGAAGAGGATCCTGCAGGCAGCGAAGGACCTTCGCGCGCTGGCTGCTGCTGCAGGTGTGCAGGCTGCTCCGTCGCTTGCGTACGGAGAGTTCGTCTCAGCTGTCGCTCCTGACAATGTGACTGCGTCCAACGCTGAGGTCCGTGAGCTTGTTGAAAAGGTATATGAAGCACTCTGCGACGACCTCAACACGCCTATCGCGCTGTCTCACATCTTCGACGCCGTGCGCATCATCAACACTGCCAAGGACAAGAAGATGACCCTCGACGCTGCTGACTACAAGGCACTTGTGGATCTCTTTGACAATGTAGTGTTCGGAGTTCTCGGACTTCGCGACGAGGACAACGAAGGCGGAAAGGCCACAGAGACCATCGACGGACTCGTGCAGATGGTGCTCGAGCAGAGGAAGGCCGCCAAGGCCGCCAAGGACTGGGCGACCAGCGACCGCATCCGCGATGAGCTCAAGGCACTCGGCATCCAGATCAAAGACACCAAAGACGGCACAGAGTGGACACTGATGTAGACCACGCGCAGTTTTGCTATAGAAATGCTCTCGGTCCCCTTCATTTTGGGGATACCGAGAGCATTTTAGGTATGTTTTTGCACTTGGTCTATATGACTTTCGCGACTATTTCCGGATCAAGACGCGTAAGACGAGCTATCTGCTTGGCTCCTGCCATGAAATTGCGTTTAAGCAAGAGGCAAAGCCTGATGCGCTGTTCCATAGTAAGTTGAACGACAGAGTCCTTGTGAAACTCCCTTCTGACAAGTTCATTCATCTGTGTCAGCATCTCCTGGTCAGTCATGGAGATACTTCCGGCAATGCCAAGAGCCACCTCGACATCATTCTCTACCTTTCTGGACATCAGGGCCATCAATCTGGCTGGATGACGGAAGATTCTTTCAACCGCTTCCACATCCACATAGCATGACGGAAGAACCATTCCGTTTGCATCCACCAAGTAATGGTCTGGAACGGATATTCTTGATTTCAGGATACGGAAGCGTTTCCTCTTGCTCATGTCATTTACCCTTTCTCCAGCCAGATTGATTCCACCATTGAAATATAGGGCAGCTGATGACCATGGATAATGATACGGCATCAGAAACACTCCCGCCGCAAGAGGATTTCTAAGCACATATGCTATCACATTCTCCAAGTATTCCTGACTATCAACCCTGTCTATACGCACATCCAGGCCACGTAATGCCTGCACCTCTCCAACGGATAGCCTCATCCTCATCGCACATCTGCGTTTATACTCTTCAGCGAACCGTCGGCACCCCTCTATAGTTCCGTACAGGACAAAGTGAAAGTGATTGCTCATAAGGCAAAAACACAAGATTACCACATCAAATCCCAGCAAGGTAATCGCGACATCGTTCATTCCGGCGATAAAGTCCTCCCTGCTCTTGAAGATGTCATTCCTCTCCAGTCCATGACTGCTTACATGATAATAGCCTTTCATTTTTTTGATCAAGTTAAGGAGTATGACGGGATGTATCGACAAATTGTAAAAAAGATTCTGCAGATTTTTCTCTTTTTTACAATTATAAAATTTCTTAATAGGTAGACCGAGTGCATTTAGGGTATGTTTTTGCTCTTGATCCCCTCAAAAAACTATAGACCAAGAGCATTTTAGGTATGTTTTTGCACTTGGTCTCTACAAGCTGTCGGGGAAAAGAGTTATATTAGCGGTTGGTAATTATGATTTAGTATGTATAAGTTCATTTCTTGGAATGTGAATGGCCTGAGGGCTGTGTGCGGCAAGGGGTTTGCCGATATCTTTACTGAGCTGGATGCTGATTTCTTCTGTCTGCAGGAGACCAAGATGCAGGAGGGACAGCTGGACCTGGAGTTCCCCGGATACAAGTCATATTGGAACTATGCCGACAAGAAGGGATACTCGGGAACAGCGATCTACACCAGGCACGAGCCATTATCAGTGACATACGGCATTGGCATAGACGAGCATGACCATGAGGGAAGAGTCATCACCATGGAGATGGAGGATTTCTTCCTGGTCTGCGTATACACTCCCAACTCACAGGACGAACTCAGGAGACTGGACTACAGGATGAAGTGGGAAGATGACTTCAGAGCATATCTGTGCGGACTGGAGGCCAGAGAGTTCACCGGTGCTGACGGGCAGATATTCCACAAGGGAGTCATAGTCTGCGGCGACCTCAACGTCGCCCACAAGGAAATCGACCTTAAGAATCCAAAGACAAACAGGAAGAACGCCGGCTTCACTGACGAGGAGAGAGACAAGTTCACAACCCTGCTGGATGCAGGTTTCATAGACACATTCAGGTATTTCTACCCAGACATGACTGACATATATTCCTGGTGGTCATACAGGTTCCAGGCACGCCAGAAGAACGCAGGGTGGCGCATCGACTACTTTGTAGTCAGCGAGTCGCTGCGCCCGCGCCTGGCCGGGGCAAAGATCCACACGGAGATCTTCGGCTCGGACCACTGCCCTGTGGAGCTCACTCTGTCCCGCTAGAAAACGGGCGGAAGTGGCATTTGTTTTGAGAGGCGTGAGAGAAAAGGAGTATACAATGAAAGAGAACATCAAGCATCTTGAGAAGGAACGCCGTTTCTCAACAGTAGTGGAAGGCCACGAGGCCCATGTGGATTATGTCATCAGTGAAGGAGCGTTAGTAGTCACACATACATTCGTACCGAAGCCTATCAAGGGAAGAGGCATTGCATCAGACCTGGTCAGGGAGGCTTACAGATTCGCTGATCTGAACGGGCTTCGCTGCAAGGCCACATGCTCATATGCATTAGCGTGGCTCGCCCAGCATCCCGACTAACAGGGAGAGCACCATCTGGCATAAGCGGCAGCATCACAGCATATGAACAGTACGTGTCCGTTCCAGGGACTAGCTGGGGATAGGGCCCTTGGAACAGTCGTGAAGGGCAAAACGTTGAGTCGCAGCGTTTTACAGACATGCCGTGTTCCAAGGGCCTTCAAACATCTGTGCCCCTGGAACACATAAGAGCGCAAAGTCACTCTCTGGAGTACGTCACCGGAAACCCGGACAGTAAGCAATGATCCAAACACGTCACACGCAACCCGGACAGTAAGCAATGATCCAGACACGTCACACGCAACCCGGACAGTCAGCAATAATCCGGACAGGTAAGCAATAATCCGGACACGTCAGCACGAATCCGGACACGACACACGGAACGCAAACACGTTACTGGGAAGACGGACACGTTACTGGGAAGACGGACAAAGAGCGGGAAGCCGGGCGAGGCAGCGGGAAGTTTATTTTCTGATGGTTTCCACTACATATGACACAGCTCCGAAGAAGATCTGCGTGATGGCCTGTGATGTGTGGGAGAGAGTGGCGTATACTATGCCCATTTCCATAGGTATGCCATACACCATGGAGAGCGTCAGGCTGATCACGAAGTGGAAGGCGCCGATGCCGCCAGGGACGGGCACGGCGAAGCCGATGCCTCCGACCAGCGACAGGAAGAGCGCGTCAATGATGTCGAGATGTTCCAGGAAAGGCGCAGCCCAGACAGTGCTGGCAGCCATCAGCCAGTATGTGAGCCAGATGCATGCCGTATATGCAAAGAACAGCCATTTCTTCTCCATCTGCAGGCAGCTCGCGAAGCCTTGGAGTATGCCCCTGAATATGCCCCAAACCTTGCTGCAGAAGGCATTTGACTCTCTATAGCGCCATAAAAACCACAGTCCGGCCGAGCACACGGCAACTAGCAAGGCAACTATCCACCAGATGCTGAAATCCAGTCTCTGAGCCATAGGGTTCCATATCTGATCGACAAAGAATCCGCCGAACCTCTTGAACCCGGCAATCACCACGACAGCAAGCAGAAGGAGCATCACCAGAAGTTCCCAGCTCCTCTCCAGAACGACAGTTCCGAGTACCTTGTCATATGAAGCCTTCTTCCTGTCAGGATGCTCCGGGTCGACCGGTGCCGAGCGGCGTGTGATCACGCCGCAGCGGACGAATTCTCCGATGCGGGGGAAGACGAAGTTGGAGATCATTCCGATGTTCACTCCGTTGAATGTAGTAAGTGTGGATATGCTGCAGTCGATCGGCATCAGGAGCCTGCGCCAGCGCAGGGCGCGGAGCAGGAATGCGAACGATCCGGCCGCCATGGACAGGGCTACATAGCCCCAATGGCACTCCTTCAGCACAGCAGCGAATGAAGACCATTCCACATCTCGGAAGGAGAACCACAGTAGCAGTACGGCAACCGCAGCCGACGCTATATATTTCAATGTTTTCTTTATCGTAGGATTCATGTCCTGTGTCATTGCAAGACTGCAAATTTATCCAAAAGTTTTATAACTTTGTAAGTTCATATGTAATAATTGAAAGTTATGGCGTCCATTTTAGGTATAGGCAATGCTCTGACGGACATTCTGGCCGTTCTTCCAGATGACAGGTTTCTCAAGGAATTCCATCTTCCGAAAGGAAGCATGCAACACGTCGACATGGAGACTGGCGACAAGATATGGAGAACACTCAAGCCGATGGGCGTGCAGCTCGTGGCCGGCGGCTCAGCCGCCAACACCATCACCGGCACAGCAATCTTCGGCATGGAGTCAGGATTCATCGGCAAGGTCGGAGACGACGACCTTGGACATCTCTTCAAGAGCGACCAGGCACAGTACGGCATCAAGTCGATGCTCCTGAAGGGAGTGAACTCGTCGGGAAGAGCGATGGTGTTCATCACAGCCCCTAATGCAGAAAGGACATTCGCAGTATATCTCGGAGCAGCCCTGGAGCTTGTTCCGGAGGATCTCAAGCTGGAGTATTTCCAGGGATATGACTATTTCCACATAGAGGGCTATCTCGTTCAGAACCAGGCGACTATCCGCAGAGCCGTAGAACTCGCAAAGGAAGCCGGATGCATCATATCCATAGACATGGCATCATACAATGTAGTGGAGTCAAACGATGCATTCCTGCATGATATCGTCGAGAACTATGTAGACATCGTATTCGCCAACGAGACAGAGGCTAAGGCATACACCAAACTTGATCCGAAGGAGGCGCTTGACGAGATCGCAAGACACTGCAAGATCGCAGTCGTCAAGGTCGGCAAGGAAGGCTCCATGGTCAAGAGCGGTGACGAGAGCCACTTCATCAAGGCATGGCCTGCAACACCTGTCGATGCGACCGGAGCCGGCGACACATATGCCGCAGGCTTCCTCTATGCCCACTCGCTCGGTATGCCTCTAAAGGTCTGCGGAGAAATCGGATCGATAATTGCGGCAAAAGTGGTGGAAGTTGTCGGAACCAAGATCGACATCCCTCGCTGGAAGGCTGCTAAGCAAGAAATCCGCGAACTCATAGCCGCCAACACCCCAACAGTCAGATAATCATGTTCGACCAGATCAAAAGCATATTCCGCAAAAGGAAGCTCTCCAAATTCGCCAGCAGTGAAACCACAGGGCTTCTGCCTATGCGCGAAATCACCACAGCCAATGTGGTGATGGACGTGGAAGAGCCTGGATTTGACCAGCTCAGAGCCGACATACTTGCATGGGCACGCAAGACCGGAATAAAAGTCAACATTTATTTCTTCGATTTCAGAAGGCTTGACAAGGAAGAGATCCTGATCACCAGCATCCAGACCACCATCCTCAAGAAGGAACTGGACTGGATCGGCACGCCTGACCTCAGCAAGGTCATGGGCCTCGTCGGAGAGAAGAGCGACCTCTTCATATCACTCATCGATAACGGAGACTTCCCGATCGAGTTTGTCAGCAAATGCGCAAAGGCCCGATTCAAGATAGGCCGCCGCAGTTTCCCGGGTCATGTCTATGACCTTGTGATCACAGGCAATCAGACTGAAGACCTGCGCTCAGACTCCAGGAAGATATTCGAAGCAATGACTGAATTCATAAAGAAGATCGGATAATGAACAATCTCAAGAAATATCTCATGGTGACCCTCAAGGGCGCCTGCATGGGAGCGGCTGATGTCATCCCGGGCGTGTCAGGAGGCACCATAGCATTCATCATGGGCATATACGACGAGTTCGTCGGTTCCATAGCATCGATCAATGCAGAAGCCATGAGGTTGCTTTTCAATGGACGGTTCAAAGACTTCTGGAAGCACATCAACGGCACATTTCTGGTCTCACTCGTACTCGGTATCGGCATCAGCGTCGTTCTTCTCGCAGGTCTCATGCAGACCTTGCTTACCGTCTACCCTATCCAGACATGGGCATTCTTCTTCGGCCTCATCGTGGCGTCATCCATCTTCATCCTTCGCGGGATATCAGGATGGAAACTGCGTGAGATACTGTTCCTCATCCTCGGCGGCGTGCTCGGCGTGACAGTATGCACACTCTCGCCCACCCAGACCCCGGACGCCCTCTGGTTCATATTCCTCAGCGGAGCCATAGCGATATGCGCCATGATACTCCCGGGCATATCCGGCAGTTTCATACTGCTGATCCTCGGAAAATATCAATATATCATGGGAGCGATCTCTGGCCTTGTAGCAGGAGAAAACTTCGGCCAGAACCTCCTCATACTCTGCGTGTTCCTCATCGGAGCAGTGGTCGGCATCCTCGGATTCTCGAAATTCCTGCACTGGCTCCTGGCCCGCTGGAACAGGGAGACGCTGATCGTACTGGCGGGATTTATCATCGGATCGCTCGTCAAGGTATGGCCTTGGAGCAACGTCGAAGCGCTTGCGCAGGCCGAAAGGGCCGGCGACCTCCAGATCGGCTGGGCCATCCTCTTCGCCCTCATAGGCTTCTGCCTTGTCACCGGCATGGAAATAGCTGGAAAGTTCATCGGAAAGAAGAAAGAGGCATAATGCTTGAAATGCTGCTGTTAACGGACTTAACAGATGGCATTATGAGACACTTACCAAAACTTCCTACTGCCATGGCCGTCTGCGCTGTGGCAGCTTTTGTTTTCACATCGTGCATTTTCGACGCGCCCGGTGACCGCTTCTACAGAACCCTCTGGAGATCTTCCGAAATCCCCCTCGGACCATTTTCAGTCGACAAGCTCACACTCGAATTCCTCTGCGGCCAGAGCATCCGCATCGAGGCGGAAGACACCACCTCAGGCACTCCTGTCAAGACAGTAAGATACGGAACATATGAAAACGACGGCGAGACCGCCGTCCTGGAAGGACTGACAATCTCGCTGCAAGGTCGTGAGATCACCTTCATGGAAGCCCGCCGCAACTGCGACACCCTCGACCTCCTCTGGAGGACCGAGGACCAGGACTTCATCACGGTGATGCACAGGCGTTCGTCTTATGACTAGGGTTCCGGGGCTGTCGAGGGTTTCGGGAATTTCAGCAGCCTGCGGTCCTTCCTGCTCAGCTTGACTATGAAGTATGGCGAGCCCTCCTGTGCACAGGCCGCTCTGAGGCTCTCAGGGTCGGTCGGGGGCTCGGGCATGTCCCAAGGCATACGGTCCCGGAAGAATGAAATGACCGCTTTCTCCTCATCCGAAAGATAGAAGTGTATAGTGCACCTGTTACCCTTGTACCTGACGCTTTTTCGTCCATTGTATTTCGACACGAACGGCTCGATCGCTTGAGGAGCAAAATCATGGTATATCTCCTGAGACATATATATCGACTCCAGCTCCAGCATTATGGGCGCCAACTCTGCTTCGATCAGCTTCAAGGAGGCGTCCGCATAGACTATGGCCTTCAGCAGCCCCATGTTCAGATTTTCATAATCCCTTTCAGGTGGAGAAGTATCATTGAGCCTCACATTCAAAACAAGGTCTTCCTCATACACATTTACTTCGAGCATATTCATCATGACCGCTGTCGACACACTGCAACGAGTGCACTCAATCACTCCATGTTTCTCATACTGAGACAGATAGTCCACGATCTCGGCGTAGCATAACGTCTCAGGCTGCGGACGGCTATGCATCTCTACAGCCTTGTCGATGACCATGGACATGTATTCCCTTTTCAGCCTGTCTTCCAGGAACATAGGCTTCGACATGCTTCGCAAGGCCTGCTCCACATATTTCTTACGCAGTTCCTCCCCGCACTCTGCGACCAGCTGCACCATACTCGCCTCCTGCAACTCCTCAAAGCTCACCGTCTTCTTCCTCCACTCCGGAATCACAACATCCCGCATCCCGAAAAGACCACCACCCGTAAAATCTGTCATACCTCCAACCACTTTATAGTAATACAACAGGACATGGCGGAGTGTTACGATACTCTTGAAGATTTTGACCATATAGTCCGTCATATCCTGCTGAATGGTGGTATCGCGTACAATTTCCGGCAATATCGTACGCGATGCAGAAATCTAATATTATCCGTAACATAATCATTATAAATATTGTATTCCTTTCATGAATCTGACCTTCGGCGAAGGCAAATCCCAGACAAGGACAGAGCGACTCCGCCCCAATGAACGGACCAGATACGAAATGGCCAATGATGTCAAGTCCGCCCTGAAAGACTCACACAGCTGGAAAGACTTCTCCAACAACCTGAAGGCTTATGGCATCAATGTACAAATCAAGTTCAGAAGCGGCACTCACATCCCACAAGGCATCTCCTTCACCCGAGACGGCACGACCTTCATGAACACCTTTCGACCATTGATGATCTCGCAAAGGAAGTCGGTGCGATCTCAACTAGACTCAGAAAGATAGATGAGAGGTTGAAAGAACCGATGGAAATAGCGGATCCAATCCTAAACCCAGGACATTCCCGAGAGTACTCCCGCGACACCTGTATCTATGGCGCCTTGATAAAGTCCATTGAGGCGTGTATGGGATTGACTGAGCAGAAGAAAGTTTTGAATGACATTGTTTCAGATGTAAGGCACATAAAGTCAGCATTAGAAACCATCAGGAAAGATCGAGACAAACAAAATAAAGCATCGGAAGATATGATGATTGCAATCAAAGAGAACGCAGAAAATATCGAGTCTAAGCATAAACTCGTATTTGCAATGTTCTTTCTGGTTGTGATCGCTCTTGCTGTGCTTGCGGTTACATTAAGATTATATTTGTTATAGATGAATAAGGGCATATTGTGAAACATTGATGCAACAATATATTAAAGCAAACCCGTAACCAATAGGTAGAATACCGGATTTTTCTTAAATTTGTTGATTCCTTAGAAACCAAATCTATGCAAAGCGAAAAATTCACCACGACATCGATGACAATCAGTGCCATTCTGGGACTGATTAAGGCTGAAGACATTGCAATCCCTGAGATTCAGAGGCCATTTGTATGGAAGAACAAACAGGTACGTGACCTTATGGATTCACTGTATCAGGGCTACCCTGTGGGATATATCATTCTTTGGAAGAATCCTAATGTGAAACTTAAGGATGGAACTATTTCGGCTGGAAAGAAGGTCTTGATTGATGGTCAGCAGAGGGTAACCGCATTGATGACAGCTATTGCTGGACGAAATATATTCAATAGCGATTATAAACTGTGTCGTGTGAAGATCGCTTTCGATCCGATTGCAGCTTTGAAGGATGATCCGGAAGCTGAGATTTTTGCCGTGCAGACACCGGCTCACGTAAAGAGTAAGAATTGGATTCCAGATATAGCAGAAATCTTTGATGATAATTTCAGGAGCTATAAGTTCATCAATGAGTATTGCACTAAGAATCCTGAGATGAATCCAGATGATTTGGACTTCATTGTTGGTAAACTGAAATCAATCTGCAACCAATCTATCGGTATTATCGAATTGTCTGATACTCTTGAGATAGATGTTGTTACCGATATTTTCGTTCGTATTAACTCAAAGGGTACAACACTCAATCAGGGAGACTTCGTGATGTCTAAAATTGCCGCTGATGAGGAACACGGTGGAAATACGCTTCGCAAGATTATTGATTATTTCAGCCACCTGGCAAAGGTACCTTCATACTACGATTATCTCGTCAGTCATGACACTGATTTCTGTAGTAAGCCCGAACTTTATATCAAGAAACTGGAGTGGCTTAAGGATGATAGTGAGACAGTATTCGATCCTGAGTGCGACGATATAATCCGCGTGGCGTTCATGCATAAGTTCCAGAGAGCAAAGCTTTCTGAACTTGTTAAGATGCTCTCCGGACGTGATTTCGAGACTCGTGAGTTTAAGGCTGAAATTATAGATGAGACATATGCAGGCATGTATGAAGGTGTGCTGAATGCAATTAATGAGCACAACTTCAAGCAGTTTATGATTGCCATCAAGTCGGCTGGATTTATATCGAACAAGATGGTAAATTCAAATATGGCTCTTGATTTTGCGTATGCCTTATATCTGATGCTACGTGAGAATAAGGAAGTGTCTGTATCCGAAATTAAGAAGATTGTTCAGAAATGGTATGTCCTTTCTGTGCTGACTGGCCGTTATAGTGCGTCGCCTGAGTCTGCTTTTGCTAAGGATATGAAGCAGATTCGTGAGCATGGAGTGGTTGGTACTTTGAAGAATATGGAAGATGCGATTCTTTCTGATAACTTCTGGAATGTGCAGATACCACAGGATTTGAATTTCCATTCGACCAATAATCCTACATACCTGGTTTACCTTGCAGCTCAGGTGTATTTCAATGATGTGTCTCTTCTTTCACAGAACATTTGCGTGAAGGAACTGATTGAACTTGGAGGCGACGTTCATCATATTTTCCCTAAGCAGTATCTTAAGGACAATGGCTTTGAGAAGACCCAGTACAATCAGGAAGGAAACTATGCGTTCCTTGACCGTCCTGTTAATGAGTCCATCGGCAAGAAGGCTCCGAATGAATACTTCAAGATTGCTAAGGAACAGTGTGATACAAAGGTTATCAAGTGCGGTTCGATTATAGATATTGATGAGTTGAAGCGCAACTTGGCAATGAACTGTGTCCCAGAGGATGTTTGGGATATGGATTATACACACTATGCGGAATTCCTTGAAAAGAGAAGGAAGCTGATGGCTGAGAAGATTAAGAGATATTACTATAGTTTATAGGGAATGAATACAGATATCCAAACACTATTATCTGAACTAATTGAGACTATAAGTCGTCCGGATTGGTGGACGATAGGAATTACTGTGGTCAATGCTGCTATTATGGTATGGCTTGGATGGCGTCAGTATAAGCTTCAACAACAGCAGACAGAGCTACAAAAACGTCAGACAGAAGCTCAAGAGTATGAGATTTATCGTAGACTGTATCTGTTGGTGAATAATGCTAACAATGAGATAGACGAGTTCCTTAAAAATCTGTACATGGGAACTTGGCAGCCTCATATCCAGATGGATAAAGATTATCTGCTACGAAAACAAAAGTATATTGAGCAGCTCAGAAAAGACTTAAGTGAGAATTACTGGGACTATAAGTTGAAATTTTCTCAAGAATCCTTCAATGCAGATGGTTACCACAATATTCTATCCCAAATGTTTTATGTCCTTCAACAGTTTAATGAGTCAATGACAAAAGGCGAAGTAAACATTGCTCAGGGTTGTCAGCAATTTACTTGTGAACGAGGTAAAGAGGATGAAGCTTATGCCTTTATCATTGCGTCTCGTTTCAAAACAATGGATTTGAAGGATATGATAATGGGTAGCTTGATGAATTTTGCGGAACAGAAGCAGGCGCTGAGAAAGAGTGATGAGATTCTTGACTTGATTAAAGCGAAGTGTAGAATTAATTGATCTTATCTTTGTAATAATTGACATCTTTCTAAGTATTTATATACATGGCAAAAAAGAATAATACAACTGAAATGTCCGGTGCACAGGAGTTGTACAATTTCCTGTTTGAGGCCTGCAATATCCTGCGTGGCCCCGTTAGCCAGGATAATTTCAAAGACTATATAACTCCTATTCTCTATTTTAAGAGAATATCTGACGTCTATGACGAGGAGACTGAAGCTGCTCTTAAAGAAAGTGACGGAGATGCAGAATATGCTGCCCTGCCTGAACAGCATAGATTTGATATCCCTGAAGGTTGTCACTGGCAGGACGTGAGAGAACGTAATGAGAACCTCGGCGCAGCAATCGTAGGTGCAATGCGTAAGATTGAGCTTGCTAATCCAGATACTCTGTATGGTGTACTTTCTATGTTCAGTGCTCAGAAATGGACAGACAAGAAGAACCTTTCTGACGGAAAGATTCGTGATCTTATCGAGCACCTCTCTACAATAAAACTGGGTAACAAGAACTATCCTGCGGACCTTATGGGAGATGCTTACGAAATCCTTCTTAAGAAGTTCGCGGATGACAGCAAAGCACAGGCAGGAGAGTTCTATACACCACGTTCGGTTGTTAGCCTCCTAGTGAGAATTCTCGATCCTCAGCCAGGAGAAACCGTATATGACCCAGCATGTGGTTCTGGCGGTATGCTTATTGAGGCCATCCAGCATATGAACCATTCGAGCCTATGCTGCGGAACCATCTTCGGCCAGGAAAAGAACGTAGTCAATTCGGCCATTGCCAAGATGAACCTCTTCCTCCATGGTGCCAGCGACTTTAACATTATGCAGGGGGATACCCTGCGTTCACCTAAGATTCTTCAGAATGGAGAGATCGCCAAGTTTGATTGCGTGATCGCAAATCCTCCATTTTCTCTTGAGAAATGGGGATCTACAGAGTGGAGTTCTGACAAATACGGGCGCAACATTTGGGGAACTCCAAGCGACTCTTGCGGAGACTATGCCTGGATTCAGCACATGGTAAAGAGTATGGCTCCTGGTAATGGTCGTATGGCAGTTGTAATGCCTCAGGGTGTGCTTTTCAGAGGCAATGAAGAAGGACGTATCCGTGAGAAGTTGGTCAAGAGTGATCTTGTAGAAGCAATTGTGACTTTGGGTGACAAACTCTTCTATGGTACCGGACTTTCTCCTTGTTTTATGATTCTTCGCCGTCTGAAACCAGCTGCTCATAGTGCAAGAGTGCTTATGATTGACGGCACTAAGATCCTTACAGCAAAGAGAGCACAGAATATTCTCTCACCAGAAGATGTGGATCGTCTATATGAGCTCTACTGTAAATATGAAGATATAGAAGATTTCTCTAAGGTAGTCACTATTGATGACATTGCGGCCAAAGGCTATGATCTCTCTCCCAATAAATATGTGAATTATCACAAGGAAGAGATAAGGCCATATGCTGAAGTCCTTGCTGAATTCAAGGCAGCATACGAAGAAGTACTGAAACGAGAAGCAGAATTCGAAAAACTGATCAACGCCTGACTTATGGAATATAAATACAGAACACCAGACCAGCCAATCTCATTGGATGAACTCAAATCATTCCTCTGGGGTGCAGCAACTCGTCTTCGCGGACAGATTGATGCTGCTGGTTATAAAGAATATATCTTCCCTCTCTTGTTCTTCAAACGCATTTCTGATGTGTACGATGAGCAATTCTCCGGCTTCCTTGCAGAAGGCGGTGCCGAATATGCAGGAATGCAAGCAGAAGAACTTGCAATCCGCATTCCTGATGGAGCACATTGGGACGATGTTCGTGAAGTAACTGAGAATGTTGGCCAGAGGTTGGTTGAAGCATTCATAGCCATAGAACAGGCGAATCCTGGCGAAGAGGCAGATGGCCGTATCATCGGTGGCCTTGATGGAATCTTCGGGCCTAAAGATGGCTGGACGAATAAGGCAAAGATGCCTGACCACATCATCACATCTCTTATTGAGGATTTCTCGCGTTACAATCTTTCTCTTGCGGCATGTCCTGCTGACGAAATGGGCCAGGCATACGAATATCTTGTCGGTAAATTCGCCGATGATGCCGGCAACACCGCTCAGGAATTCTACACAAACCGAACAGTGGTAGATCTTATGGCTGAAATTCTTCAGCCAAAACCAGGTGAAAGCATATACGATCCAACTTGTGGATCAGGTGGCATGCTTGTAAAGTGTCTCGATTTCCTTCGCAAAAAAGGAGAGCCTTGGCAAGGTGTCAAGGTCTTTGGACAAGAGATAAATACGCTCACTAGCTCTATAGCCCGTATGAACCTTTATCTAAATGGTGTAGAGGATTTTACAATAGCAAATGGAGACACCTTAGAACACCCCAGATTCTTTAACGGTTCTCAATTGCGTCACTTTGATATAGTTCTAGCAAATCCGCCATACAGCATAAAACAGTGGAATAGAGATGCTTTTAGCAATGATAAGTATGGAAGAAATATTTGGGGAACTCCTATTCAAGCAAGGGCAGACTATGCTTTTATCCAACACATCATTTCTTCAATGGATTCCACCACGGGACGTAGCGCAATACTACTTCCGCATGGAGTGTTGAATAGAGAGGAGGATAAAGATATACGAGTCAATCATGTAAAGTCAGACACGATTGATGCAATCATTGGTCTCGGAAGAAATTTATTCTACAATTCAGGATTAGAGAGTTTTATCTTTATCTGCAGTAATTGCAAACCAGAAGGTCGGAAAAATAAGATTCTTTTTATAGAAGCCGAAAAGTGTACACACAAAAAAGGAAAGCAAGCGTACTTATTTCCAGAGGATATAGAAAAAATATTAAACGCATATCACTGTGAAGAGGATATTCCGGGTTTTTCTTTTTTTTTTTTTATTAATGAGGTTCTTGCGAACGAAGGAAATCTCAATATTAAGTCATATGTCAAGGCCGTAGAGACTGAAAATAAAACTTCGTTGCAAGAAAATTTAGCATTGCTTACCGAGATCCAAAACGTATTGAGTAGAACTCTAAGTGAACTGGTTTTTATCAATGATGATTTGCCATTGCGTAGTTTTGAATTTGCCGATGATGTTTTTGATAGTAGCCAGTGGCCAATGGTAAAATTGTCTGATGTTGCAGAGGAATATTCTATTCGTATTGAAAATCCCTCTGCGTCAGAATTTGATTTTTACATAGGATCTGATTGTATTGGTCAATATGATTTTCGTATTCATAAGAAATCTGATGCAAGTACGATAACGTCAACCCAAAAGGGCTTTAATAGTGGCGATTATTTATTGGTGCGTCGTAGCCTATATGGTAGCGATTTTCGTGAGCGTGCTCCTCGCGCAGACTTTAATGGCGTGTGTTCTGCTGATATTCTCACTATCCGAGAAAAGAAAGAAATTATCGCAGATGGTTTTTTAATATATGTACTATATCAGAAAAAATTATGGGATTATATTGTCGCGAATTCTAATGGTGGATTGACTCGTCGTATAAAATGGAAGCAACTTGCAGACTACGAATTTCCTCTACCACCATATCAAACACAGAAAACCATAGCCGATAAGCTATGGGCTGCATACCGTTTGAAAGAGTCATATAAGAAGCTTCTTTCCGCTACCGATGAAATGGTGAAATCGCAATTTATCGAGATGTTTTCTGTAATGCCTACAACTCCAGTCAAGACCTATGTTGATGATAGTTTTCCTGGAGAATGGGGTACAGAAGATACAATGGAAGCCGGTGTAAAGGTTATACGTACAACAAACTTTACCAACTCAGGAAAGCTGAATCTTGCAGATGTTGTTACCCGCAGCATAGAAGATAGGAAGATCGCTCGAAAGCAAATTAAAAAGTACGACACTATACTTGAAAGATCAGGTGGAACAGCTGATAATCCGGTAGGTAGAGTTGTGCTATTTGAAGAAGATGACTTGTTTTTGTGCAATAACTTTACGCAGGTTTTGAGATTCAAAGATATTGATCCTAGGTTTGCTTTCTACTCATTGTACTATTTCTACCAGACAAACAAAACTGCAATCAGAAGTATGGGTAGTAAGACGACAGGAATTCAGAATCTCAATATGAGCAAGTATTTGGAAATAGGAATTCCCAATGCATCAGATGAGGAACAAAAAGAGTTTGTTGCGATTGCAGAACAGGCCGATAAATCAAAATTTGAGCTTCGTAAATCCATCAAGGCTATTGACGCGGTAATCAAGAGCCTAATAAACGGTTAGAAAAAGATACGGTCACTCGTTAATTAATTCAAACATATATGATAGAGAATTTAATTAATGAAATTGAACTGGCCATGCTCTCATCTCTTAATAATGAGCAGCTTAGCCAATTGCGAAAGGTGCTGGAATACACTTTTCGCAATATCAGTGTGACCACAAAAGAATCGAATGCCACTGAAACCGATAATGCAAAGTTGCTTGACTCATTCCTTTCTGCCAAGAAGGTTGAAGGATGCTCGGCAGGATCTATATCCTATTACAGGAGTACGATAAATAACGCCCTATCAAAGATTCATAAAGGAGTACAGCATATAACTACGGATGACCTTAGAACTTATTTGAACGATTATCAGACCTCAAGTAGGGCAAGCAAGGTGACGGTAGATAACATCCGCCGTATCCTGTCAAGCTTCTTCTCGTGGCTAGAAGAGGAGAACCACATAGTCAAGAGTCCGGTCAGAAGAATTCATAAAGTCAAAGTTGGAAAGACTGTCAAAGAGACATATTCTGATGAATCCTTGGAACTGATGCGTGACCATTGCGATAATCCTCGAGACTTAGCCTTGATAGATCTCTTGTCATCTACTGGTATGCGTGTGGGAGAACTTGTTAAACTTAACCGTGATGATATCGATTTTCACAACCGTGAATGCATCGTAACTGGTAAAGGTGACAAACAACGTAAGGTGTATTTTGATGCAAGGACACAGATTCATCTCCAGAAATATCTGTCTAGTCGAACTGATTCCA
>X418_Giraffe__coassemble_7_pt1 | contig 77922 bp, 51 predicted proteins | sample X418_Giraffe__metabat2_high_PE_001 | metagenome-assembled genome bin X418_Giraffe
AAATTTCATAACAAAACCCCGAAAGTTTTTTGTCTAACTTTCGGGGTTCATGTCATATTCAAAAATCAGCCTCTTATTTTTTTTACTTGACTATTTCTCTGCGCGTCTGACTTCCAGTTCGCTTTGGATTTCCTTCATCCTCTTGGTTGTAAGAGGATAGATGGATACAAAGAAGAGGGACAGGCCGGCGACAACAGCAGGTACGAAGCTCATGAGGGCTCTCACCCACATCAGCGCTGATTCTGTCTGTACTGCTGTGGCCTCTGTGCTGAAGCCCACAGCGGCCAGGATCGCAGTCACTGCAGATCCTCCGATCGCGCCGCCGAACTTCTGGGCCATCGATGATGATGAGAATATGAGTCCGGTCGAGGCAGTGTTGAACTTGAGCTCTGCATAGTCCGCAATGTCAGCATACATACTCCATACGAGAGGGGATACGATACCTGTCAGGATGCACATCAGCACCTGGAGAAGCATCATCATCCAGTATCCTCCCGAAGTCAGCGGGATGAAGAAGAACAGGCAGCTCAGCACCATCAGGAGAATGAGCGAATAGACGAAAGTACTCTTCTTTCCTATTTTTGACGTGATGAACGGAGTCATTGCCACCCCCGCCATGTTCGAAACCTCGCCGACAGCGAAGAATATACCCGCATAGAAGAGGAATTCTACGGAGAATATCTTGAGCTGTGCGCCGTCTCCGATCACACTTGCGAAGAAGAACGGACCGGCAGTGTAACGGACTGCACTGAAGAGGTTGAAGAACAGGACGCCTCCAAGAAGGATCCACCAAGGAGCATTCCTCAGAAGGGTCTTGAGGTCTGAACCCACAGAGGTCTCCTTAGGCATGCTCTTGACGGTCTCCTTTGTCATCTTGAAGCAAAGGAGGAAGAGCAGGAAGCAGCATGCTGCTACAACTATCATCGCATACTGCCATGAAGAAGGGTCGTTCACCGAGCTGTCGATGCCCTGCATCCTGTTGAATAGCCTGCAGAGAGGCTCCCAGCCTGCAAGTACGACGAAACTTCCTGCATATGCGAAGAACATGCGGAATGAAGAGAACACAGTCTTCTCGTCTGAATCGGCCGTCATCACGCCGAGCATCGCCCCGTAAGGCACATTGATGGCGGTGTAGACGGTCATCATGAGGATGTATGTCACGTATGCCCATATGCGTTTTCCGGCATATCCTATCTCCGGTGTCGTGAACAGAAGGACGCCGACGATGGCGAACGGAAGCGCGATCCAGAGCAGGTATGGCCTGTATTTGCCCCACTTAGTCTGTGTCCTGTCCGCGATGATGCCCATCATCGGATCAGAGACGGCATCCCAGATGCGTGTGACAAGCATCAGGAATGTCGCGTCTACAAGACTCAGTCCGAAGATGGTAGAGTAGAAGAACGGCAGATATGCTGTGAAGATCTTCCAGAACATGGAAGAGGACATGTCTCCGAATCCGTATCCTATCTTTTGACTTAAAGGTGCCATGCTTTATTTCAGGTTCTTGTCTATGAGTCTGTTGAGGCGCTTCACGCTCTCGCCTGTGGTGAGGGCGTCAGGCTCTGTGTTCATGCAATAGTCCACAAGACGGTCTACTGTCGATGTGGCTACATGCATGCGGGTGTCGCTTGACGCATAGTAGATGAATACCTTTCCGTCCTCGTCAACGATCCATCCGTTTGTGAAGAGCACGTTCATCACGTCGCCGATATACTCCTCGCCCTCAGGAACCATGAAGAATCCTGCAGGATCTGCGATCATCTTTGTCGGGTCCTCGAGTGAAGTCATATACATGTAGAGCACATAGCGGAGGCCTGATGCGCATCCGCGTACGCCGTGTGCAAGGTGCAGCCAGCCCTTGTCAGTCTTGATAGGGTGCGGACCTTCACCGTTCTTCACTTCCTTGATTGTATGGTAGAATCTCTGGTTGATGATCTTCTCCTCGGTAATGACAGCCTTCTCCATGCTGTCTACAAGCGCCCAGCCGATTCCTCCGCCGCTTCCGGCGTCGATGAATCCGTCCTGCGGACGGGTGTAGAGGGCATATTTGCCGTCAACGAACTCCGGATGGAGAACCACGTTGCGCTGCTGTGACTTTGACTCAAGGTCTGGGAGACGCTCCCAGTTCACGAGGTCCTTAGTACGTGCTATACCAGCTGCGGCTACTGCAGAAGAAAGATCGCCGGGCGCAGCTGCAGGGTCTTTGCGCTCTACGCAGAAGATGCCGTAGATCCAGCCGTCCTCGTGAGCGGTGAGGCGCATGTCATACACGTTTGTCGCAGGCTCGCCATACTCAGGCATGGTGATCGGACGGTCCCAGAAACGGAAGTTGTCCACTCCGTTAGGGCTCTCAGCCACTGCGAAGAATGACTTGCGGTCAGCGCCTTCCACGCGTACTACAAGTATATATTTTCCATTCCATTTGATCGCTCCGGAATTGAGAGTGGCATGAATGCCGTAACGCTCCATCAGATATGGGTTTGTCTCCTGGTTGAGGTCATACCTCCAGAAAAGAGGTGAGTGGTCACCTGTGAGGATAGGGTTTACATAGCGCTCATATACGCCGTTGCCTTCGATCGGTTCATTCTTCTTTGTGATGAGGGCCTCGTGCTCGGCCTTGAGCCATGCAAGTCTCTGTTCGAAATTCATAATTCCAAAATTTTAATATTATTTATATAAACATCATCTGATCCAGTGCGGCGAAAGCCTTGAAGTCTTCTGCCGACCCGTGCCCCGGATAGGGGGCGTAGAAATGGCGCTGCATGCTCTCGTCGCATGCATTCCTCCACAAGAGCACATACGACACGGGGAATCCTTTCATTGCCGGCCAGAGCACTTCCGTCCACCATCTTTCATGTTTGACTCCTTCCCATCCTGCTTCTGTGAAGGCCATCATCTTGCCGTGCTCGCGGGCGAATGCTTCGGTCAGTGCCAGGCAGTGTCTTGTCCTTTCTACATATTCCTCGTTCGAGGTGAACTGGTAGAAGTCTATCCCCACCATGTCTACGTATTCATCTCCCGGGTATTTTTCTCCGAAATTGTCGTCTGTGAGGCCTCCCGCATCTGGAGAATATGACCACACGAGGTGGTCAAGTCCTCTGACCTGCGTCATGTAGTCATGTGTCATCTTCCAGAGAGCCACATACTGCTCTATGGTGCAGAGCCCATGTCCCCACCAGAACCAGTCCCTCGTGTGCTCGTGCCATGGACGGAAGATGATCGGAATCATCTCTCCGTCTTCCGTCTTGAATGAGCCGAGATAGTCTGCTGCCTTCGAAAGCCAGCCCATGAACATCTCGTGCTTCTCTCCGCCAGGAAGGATGGATGCCACTGCTTCTGTAGAGTGATTGTCCCATGTGTCTCCTCCTGTGAGCGGATTGCGCGGATGCCATGAGAAGGTTATCGTGCCTCCTCTCTTGTGATGGGCTATGGCGGAAACCCTCATCTGGCGGAAGTCGTTCCTGTCTATGTTGACCGGCGAGTCCAGCTCGATGCCTCCCAGATCCATGCCGTAGAGTGCAGGATGTCTTCCGGCAACATCATGTATGTCAGACTTGTCGAACACCGTGGCGTCTGGCTCTATCTTCCAAGAATGTCCATAGAGATAGGTGTCCTGATGTCCGAACATTATTTTTCCTTTGGCGATATTCCCGCCAAGACGTGTCATTAAAGCTTCCGCACTTTTCATAAAGTGCAAATTTAACATTAGCCCTCTGCTTCTGCAAGTACATATTTGTCCTATAATGATACTTTTTTGACATATGCTTTTGCTAAACGGAATTAATGGTCAGACGCTTATCATAATCATGTCTTTTTTACATATATTTGCATCAAACACAATATGAATATGACTGCGATTGAAAAGAAGACTTCAGCAGGGCTCCTGGCCTCAAAAGGGCTCGCTGCCGGAATGAAAAAGGAACTTACGGACAATATCCTGCCATATTGGATGAACAAGATGTGCGACAGCGAAGGACGCTTCCATGGCCGCATAAGCGGAATGGAGACGCTTGATGCAGAGGCTCCAGTCGGAGGCATCATGACTGCACGCATCCTTTGGACATTCGCATCCGCATACAGGGTGCTCGGCGCTCCGGAATACCTTGAGATGGCCCTCAAGGCAAAGGACATCCTGATCAGGTACTTCTATGATCCCGAGTTCGGCGGCACATACTGGTCATTGAACGCAGACTACACCCCGCTTGACACAAAGAAGCAGATATATGCGATAGCATTCACCATCTACGGTCTCGCCGAGCTCAACAGAGCGACGGGCGATGCGGAGGCATTGGAGTATGCCATTAAGCTGTTCCATTCCATCGAGGAGCATAGTTTCGACCAGCAGAAGGACGGCTATTTCGAGGCGTTCACACGCACATGGGATCCTATTGAGGACATGCGCCTGAGCGAGAAGGATGCCAACGAGAGCAAGACCATGAACACGCATCTGCATGTGATCGAGGCCTATGCCTGTCTTTATCGCGTATGGAAGGATCCGCTCCTGGAGACCCGTCTTCGCGGACTGCTGAACATATTCGACAGATATATCCTTGCAGACAACGGCCATCTCAAGCTCTTCTTCGACGATGACTGGAACTGCAGCTATGACATATTCTCATATGGACATGACATCGAGGCGTCGTGGCTTCTCCACGAAGCCGCGCTGGTGCTTGGCGACAAGGATATGCTCGCGAGAATCGAAGCAAGGGTGCCGTCTGTCGTGGCGGCAGCATCTGAGGGATTCACTCCTGAGGGAGGCATGATCTATGAGAAGCTCGGCGAGGAGATCGACGGCGACCGCCACTGGTGGGTGCAGGCCGAAGCAGTTGTAGGATATTTCAACCTATGGGAGCATTTCGGTGCCGAAGAGGGATTGGAAAATGCCCTGCATTGCTGGGAATTCATCAAGGCAGGGCTTATAGACCGTGAAAACGGTGAATGGTTCTGGAGTGTGCGCGCCGATGGTACGGTGAACCGTGACGACGACAAGGCCGGCTTCTGGAAATGTCCATATCACAACAGCCGCATGTGCCTTGAAATCATCGAGCGCACAGAATCTATCTGATAAAGTTGGTCATGATCGGCTTTTCCTTGACAGGGTCAGGGATGCCTGCGGCGCGGCCGGCTGCGATGCATTTGAGCAGCCATGCCATGTTGCGGCCGAGCTCTCTCATTACCTGCATGCCCTCTTCATCCTGAAGAACCTGTTCAGGGGTGCTTCCGTGCACCATGTTCCAGTATTTTGATGACACGACCGGCATTGACGAGATTGTAAAATACTTGTTGATCTGGTCGAATGCCGCTGTGGTGCCGCCGCGGCGGGCGCTGACGATGCCCGCAGCCGGCTTGTAGCGGTATGTCTTGCCCTTGCCGTAGAACGCACGGTCCATGAACGAAGTGAGGGCGCCCGAAAGGGCCGCATAGTGCACAGGGCTTCCGAATACAAATCCGTCAGCCAGCTCAGCCTTGTCAAGGAACTCGTTCACGATGTCGTTCATGAAGCATCTGCCGCTCGGCTTTTCGCCGTTCGGTCCGCGCCTGATGCATGCTCCGCATCCCAGACATCCTGAAATTGGTTTCACTCCGAGCCAGATGATTTCGGTCTCGATGCCTTCCGCCAGAAGTTCCTTCTCGACCTCCTTCAATGCTGTGTATGTGCATCCTTCCTTATGAGGACTGCCGTTTACAAGTAAGACTTTCATATTTTCGTAGGTTTATCTGTTGTTTATATGTCGGTGTCTCCATCTCTTCGTGCGCGGGTTGTGCAGAAATATGAAAATATATCCACGTTACCCACCTCCTAAATCCTCCTCCTCGGGAGGAGGACTTGCCTTCGCTTCTCTCTAAATCGTTGTTTTGTCCTATGTGTATGCTTCTTTCACTTCGGACGAGGGCGGTGCAGAAATTTCCGTCCGAGCATGTCACATTGTCATTTCGTCCGAGTGTGTCACACTGTCATTTCGACCGAGCGTAGCGAGTGGAGAAATCTGTAATAGCAAAGGTAGTGAGAGATAGGGGATGTTCCAAATTTTGTGACGTTATGAATTTCCTCCGTCCGCTGCAACATTTTTTGTAACTATGCAGTCTAATATGTGAAACCACCCGAGGATGCCATGGGTCCGGGGTGGAGACAAAGGAAGTTTAATTTAAAGTTATTGATATTATGGAAGGAACAATTGCATTGCTGATACCTATTTTTATCTGTGTCGTATTGCCCGTGATGATTGTATGGCTTGTCACAAGGGCCAGGACCAAAAGGACGGAGAAGAAGATGGATGTCCTTATGAAGGCAATCGAGAATGGAGCCGAGGTTGATCAGAATATGTTTGTAGAGACAACTGAAGGCAAACCAAAGAGTGTGAAGATGGAACTTCTCAACAAACTTGGAACCGGTGTCATGCTTTCGCTCATGGGACTCGTGTTCATAGTTCTCGCTGCTTGCAATGTGCAGGCGTTCCCGGCATGGGGATATTATGCAGGCATACCTCTTCTCGCGGTTGGAATCGGCAATCTGGTGTCATATTTATATGGTCTTAGGTTCATGAGGCCGGAAATTGAGGCATTTGAGAAAAATCTGCAGAAGTAGACAGGCTTCGAAGAGTGCATAGTGTCTTGAATGGTTAGTAGATGACAAAGCAGCAGTTCATAGAGGCAGTGTCAGCCGAGCAGGAATCTTTGAGAAGGTTCCTGCGAGGTCTGTGTGCCGGGGACGGCTTTCTGGCGGATGATCTCGCACAGGAAGCGCTGCTGAAGGCATATCTCTCGTTCGAACGTTTTGAGGGTCATTCGCGTTTTGCCACATGGCTGTTCAGGATTGCATACAACTGCTATTATGACCATATCCGGAAGTCCGGCAAAGAAGAAGGCTGGCAGTCGTTGGAGGATGGTCCGAAAGAGGCAGTGAACGTCGAAGACGAACCGTCTATGGACAGGAAATATGAGCATCAGCAGCTGTATATGGCCATAAGGCAGCTGGCCGCACACGAGCAGGCGGTAATCCTTCTTTTCTATATGGAAGAGAAATCAATCAAGGATATAATGGACATCATGGGAATGCCGTCAGGTACGGTGAGGTCGTGTCTCTCTCGCGGCAGACAGCATCTGAAACAGTATCTCCTCTGCTCGATGTGACAAGTAAAATGTAATAAATATAGACTATGGCAACAGAGAAAGACATAAAGAAATTCATGCAGGAAAACAGGATATCGGTCCCCCAGGATGACGCCTTCATGGAAGAACTGGTCAGACAGATCGATCTTCTTCCTACACCGGCGAGCCTCTCCGGGACTGACAGCATCCAGGAGAACCTTCGCATCCTGCAGACCATCCGCATGACCGTGAAGAAGCGCCACCGCAGGCAGGCACTCCTGCTGGTCCTGACGGACATAGCCATATGCGCCGCCATATTCCTCGTCGGCCACCTTCTCCTCCCCGCGACGGCATCATCGCCAGCCCTTCAGCTCCTCATCATATGGCGCTACCTCATTCTGGGCCTGATGAGCCTGTCGGTAGTCATTGCCTCCTCCCTCAACGCCTGGCGCTCAAACGCCTGATAATCAGCGAGCTATAAAAACCTCGTGCTCCCTTTCGGCGGCACGAGGTTTTTGTAATGTGTTGACTGTCAGGCTGTTGGTCGCCAGCGATTTTATGCCAGTTTCAGCGTCAGAGCTATGAAGTCCTCGACACTGAGGCGTTCCGGGCGGAGTTCGAAGACAGGGTCGGCTATGAACTCTGCGAGCTGCTCTTCAGTCCAGCCGCAGCGGTCGGCCTTGGCGCGGATGAGCGGCTTCAATGAATTTCTCAGCGTCTTGCGGCGTTGGTTGAAGCCGGTCTTTACGACCGTCTTGAAGAGCGATTCGTCGCAGCCGAGCTCAGTGCGTGAGTTGCGGACGAGCCTGATGACTGCCGACTTCACCTTTGGCGGAGGGTTGAATGCGCCCTCGCCCACTGTGAAGAGGTATTCGATGTCATACCATGCCTGAAGGAGCACCGAAAGTATGCCGTATGTCTTGGTGCCAGGCTTCTCGGCTATGCGCTCCGCAACCTCCTTCTGGATCATGCAGACCACCTGCGGCACCTGCTCCTTGTAGTCCAGGATCTTGAAGAATATCTGGGACGAGATGTTGTATGGGAAGTTGCCTATGACACAGAACCTGTCGGCGAAGAAGCTCTCCAGCTTCAGCTTCAGGAAGTCTGCCTCGATGAGCTTGCCATTGACCTGAGGGAAATGCACAAGAAGATAGTCAACTGATTCAGTATCAATCTCTACCATACGCAGGTCCACCTCCGGTCTCTGCAGGAGGTATTGTGTGAGGACGCCCATTCCTGGGCCGACTTCGAGAGCCGGCATCACTGTGCCTTCCGGTACGATAAGCGCATCGGCTATCTTCTGCGCTATGGACAGATCTGTCAAAAAGTGCTGGCCAAGGGCCTTCTTAGCTCTAACTTCCATATTTTATCTGATTGTTCCTGCAAATATAACTTCTTTCGGGTTAATATCAATGGCGTGTGCTACCTGGTGCCGAGCCATATGAATGCCATTCCGGTGAGGAGCAGGGCGAGGTCCAGCACCTTGGCCTTGATGTTCCTTTCCTTGAATATGATGACCCCGCAGAGGAATGATATGATCACAGAACTGCGACGCACCAGTGATATGACCGAAATCATGGAATCAGGGTCATTCAGCGATGAGAAATATGCGAAGTCAGCAAGGCATATGAATATGGATATCAGCGGTATGGCCCGGCTCCAGTGGAAAGGTGTGGTCTGATGACGCTTCGGATACCACATCAGCGCGCATATGACAGACATGATGATCATCTGGTAGAAATTGAACCAGCTCTGCACGAACATCGGGCTGAGCGACTTCATTATGTGCTTGTCATACAGTCCGCTCACGGCTCCCATAAGGGTCGCCGCCGCCACGCACCATATCCACCTGTTGCTCCTGAAGTCTATATTCTCCTTCTTTCCGGCCCTGCTCATGAGGAATATGGACGAAAGGGAGATCAGGACGCCGATCCATTGACAGACATTGAGCCGTTCACCGAAGATCAGCATCGCTCCGACCAGCACGATGACCGGTCTGGTCGCATTGATCGGCCCGACGATGGTCAAAGGCAGGTGCTTAAGACCGAAATAGCCGCATATCCACGAAGACAGCACGATGAACGCTTTCAGCACCACCAGCAGGTGTGCGCACAGCTCCGGGCGGCTGGCGGCAAACTCGCTGATATTCAGCGAGTTGCTGAAAGTTCGTGCCGCCAGCGGGGAGCACGAGGTTTGGCTAAGTTGTTGAGTGTCAATGGATTGGGCGTCAGCGAATTGGGCGCAAGCGCCAGAGGTTGTGTCGAGGAAGGTGCCTGTGAACCAGCCGAAGCCGCCGATGTAGTCCAGCAGGAATGGGGAGAATATCAGTGTCGAGAAGACTGTGTTCAGGAAGAGGACCGGGAGAACGGCGTTGTCCTTCAGGGAGGCTTTCTTGGATGTGTCATAGAACCCGAGAAAGGTTGCAGATATGAATGCGAGTGCCAGCCACATGGTTAAAATCCAATTTAGGGGTGCAAATGTATATACATTTATTATTTATTTCGTATTTTTGTTGGATTTTATAAATCTCAGTCGGATCAGACATGTGGATGTAATCGACATTTTGCCACCCTCGTGAGCGATAAGCAAACAACCCAGTGGGTTTTTGCAGCGAGCAGCCTGCGGTAGCAGGTTAATCAGGAGGGGCCCACGAAGTGGGAGGGGGTCGATGGAATCCACTGTCTGTCCGACTGACGGGAACGGAAATATAAAACAACACATATATGTATAGAACACACACCTGCGGAGAACTCCGCATTGAGAATGTAGGCCAGACAGTTACACTGGCCGGATGGGTACAGAAGTCAAGAAAGCTCGGCGGCATGACCTTCGTCGACCTGAGAGACCGCTACGGCATCACTCAGCTCGTAGTTGACGCTCATGCAGCAGCAGAACTCGTTGAGACAGCAAGCTCACTCGGACGCGAATGGGTGCTTCAGGTGACCGGAGAGGTCATCGAGCGTCAGAGCAAGAATCCTAAGATGCCGACAGGAGACATCGAGATCAGCCTCGCTGAGATCAAGGTCCTCAACAAGGCGAATACTCCTCCGTTCACAATCGAGGACGAGAGCGACGGCGGCGAGGAGCTCAGAGCAAAGTATCGCTACCTTGACCTCCGCAGAAACCCTCTCCAGAAGGCTCTCAAGATCCGTCATCAGATCGCTCACGAGGTGCGCAACTACCTTGATGCGCAGAACTTCCTCGAGATCGAGACCCCATACCTGATCAAGTCCACCCCGGAGGGAGCGCGTGACTTCGTGGTTCCGTCAAGAATGAACCCTGGTCAGTTCTACGCACTTCCACAGTCTCCTCAGACATTCAAGCAGCTCCTGATGGTAGCCGGCTATGACCGCTACTTCCAGATCGTGCGCTGCTTCCGTGACGAGGACCTCCGTGCAGACCGTCAGCCTGAGTTCACCCAGATCGACTGCGAGATGTCGTTCGTGGAGCAGGAGGATGTGCTGGGCACATTCGAGGGCATGATGAGGACACTCTTCAAGAATGTCCTGGGCGTCGAGATCGCAGAGCGCATACCTCGCATGAGCTGGTATGACGCGATGGATTTCTACGGATCGGACAAGCCGGACATCCGCTTCGACATGAAGATCCACGAGATCACGGACCTCGTGAAGGGCTACGGCTTCTCTGTGTTCGACGGCGTGGAATATATCGGAGCGATCAACGTAGAGGGCACTGCAGGATACACCCGCAAGCAGATCGACGAGCTCACAGAGTGGGTGAAGAGACCTCAGGTGGGCGCAAAGGGCCTCGTATACATCAAGCTCAATGAGGACGGCACCATCAAGTCTTCAGTCGACAAGTTCTATACTCCTGAGCAGCTCCAGGCTGTCGCAGACCGCCTCGGCGCGAAGAAGGGCGACATGATGCTCGTCCTCTGCGGCGCGAAGAGAAAGACTCAGAACATGCTTGGTGTGCTCCGAATCGAGATGGGTAACCGCCTCGGCCTGCGCGATCCGTTCAACTTCGCACCTCTCTGGGTGGTGGACTTCCCTCTCGTGGAGTGGGACGACGAGACTCAGCGCTTCTACGCAATGCACCATCCGTTCACAGCGCCTAAGCCGGAGCATCTCGAACTGTTCTACAGCGACAGGAAAGAGGATCTCGAGAAGGTATGCGCAAACGCATATGACTTCGTCCTCAACGGCACGGAGCTCGGCGGTGGTTCGATAAGAATCCATGAGGCGGCAATGCAGGAGCGCATGTTCGAAGTCCTCGGCATCAGCAAGGAGGACGCAGAATACAAGTTCGGCTTCATCATCAACGCCTTCAAGTTCGGCGCTCCGCCTCACGGAGGTCTCGCATTCGGCTTTGACCGCGTATGCTCGCTCTTCGGCGGTCAGGAGACAATCCGCGACTACATCGCATTCCCTAAGAACAACCAGGGTCGCGACGTGATGATCGACTCTCCGTCATTCATCGACCAGGAGCAGATGGACGAGCTCTTCCTCGAGTCAAAGGCCGAAACCAATAAATAAACGGAGAGATGAAAAGATATCTATATGTGCTCATAATGTCGCTTGCCGCATTTGTGACCGGCTGTAAGCAGCCGGATCCGGTGGCCCCGGCTCCGGAGATAAACATAACTGAAGGAGCGGCGGCTCCGGAGCAGCTGGAGTTCTATGTGTCTGCAACACAGGCAGATGAGATTGCATTCGTTTGCGTTGAGACAACAGAAGAAGTTAAACTTTACAAGCCTGAGGCCCTGTTTGAGGAGGGTGAGGTGTTTGCTGCTACCGAAGAACCGGTGGCTCATACAGTTGCTGGCCTTAAGCCTGAAACCGAATACACCGTATATGCGGCAGCCATGAAAGAAGAAGGTGCTGCGAAGTACTACAGTGCGGTCAAGGAACTGTCTATGACAACAGGAGAGAATCCTGTAATGCTTCAGTTCGTATCGGCTTCCAAGACGGGATTTTCATATAAGGTCACCGTGGGTGAGGGTGAGACATATTTCCATACTTATGTCGAGGGCTGGTCGTTTGAATATCAGTATGAGATGGCAAAGCTGGTGGACGGACCAGAATTCAACCATGACGTATTCCTGTGGAATATGTTGGCTACCAGCGGAATATATGCAGAAGAGTCCCAGACTGTCAACTGGTTTGCCGGCAAGGAGGATGAGACTACCGGCCGTGTGGCTTATCTTGTGCCGGGAATAAAGTATTATGCTGTTGCTGCGAAGTGGGATGCTGTGAACGAGACTTGGAATATGGAGGCGAAGCCAGAGGTCATTTCTTTCTCCATGCAAGATCCGGGAGAGTCTCCTGAATCAGTGACGTGTACCCTGCAGGAGGTGACTCCAAAGAGTGCTACCATCCGAATGGAGTGTGACGAGACCAAGGTGAATTTCTACATATATGACATATATTCACTTGACCAGTATGAGGCTTTTGTCGCTAAGAACGGTATCGAGGGCATGATGTCATATGTCTCAGAGTATGGATACCGTGCAGGTAACACATACACGGACACATGGACCCTTGATCCGGGCAAGTCATATATGCTCTGCCTGTATGGTGTTGATTACAATGGAGACGAATTCTACAATGAGCTGCAGGTCGATATACCTATGCCAGAACCTTCTGTAAGCCTCTCCATGGAGACGTACGAGCGCGAAATGCAGGGTTTTGCAGCCCATAACACCCTGAGGGTGTCTTCATATTTCGCAGACTTCATAGGCCTTGACTATGCATCTTCTGTCATGTTCCTTCCTTCTGGTCCGGTGACAAGGGAGAAGTTCGATGCTTCTGTGGCTACAATGGGCCTTTCCGGAACCCTTGAGGAGATGCAGGAATATGGCGAGCAGTTATATTATGTAGGTACTCAATTTATGCAGCTCAGCCCGATATCTGCCGATGAGGAGGCTCTTGCACAGCTTGTGGAGCGCGGTACGTTCGAGAAGATATATACAGATCTTGAACCGGATACTGAATATGTTTATATGGTCCTTGCTGTATACAACGAAGAAATTTATTGCCGTCTGGCATCTGCAAAGACCGATCCGTCTCCGGTGGATGTGGAAATATCCGAGGAGTATAAGGCGTTTCTTGGAGATTGGAGCGTGACGGGCACAAGTACAGAGACCGGCTATTATGCGACATACACTCTAAGGATAGACCAGATGACTCCGAATCGCAGTTTCAAGGTATATGGCTGGTCTGAATCTCAGGCATCTCAGGATTTTCCGTTCGAGATGTCTTATGATGAGTCGACTCATAAAGTTGCAATCAATACTCCTCAGGTGCTCGGAGAAAAGACCATAGATGGAAAGACCTACGAGGTGCATTTCGTTGCGAAGCTGTATGATTCAGGATATAATATGGTCATTGCCGTAGACTACAACGGACCTGCCTTTACGGGATATATCTATGGTACGAGGTTGAGCTTATCTCCTGATTCTATAGTGTATGCCGGCTATGAAAGACCGTTCAAGACAATGGCATACGTACTTTATGACAAGGAGAGCGGGGAATATTATTCGCTTGATTCCTATGATATAACCGATTTTCACATAGACAGGAAATAACACAGGCTCATCGAACTCGTTCGATGATTTCCATGCACATTCTCCGTTGTCATGGTCAATTATATGCGCCTTGATGTTGTCATCAAGGCGTTTTTTGTGTTTTAACGTACAAAACATGTTAAAATAATATCATATTTTTAAAAATAGTGTATATTTGTGGCATGGCAAAGGTTTTTACGGAAATTACACGACTTTCGGACAAGGATTGCTTCTATATTGTGGAGCGTCACAAGACAGAATACACCTATCCTCTGCACCGCCACAAGGAGTTTGAACTGAATTTCATCCAGAACGGAAAAGGCGTCAGGAGGATAGTCGGGGACAGCGTTGAGGAGATCGGTGACTACGAGCTTGTGCTCGTCGGCGGAGAGGATCTGGAGCATGTCTGGGAACAGGGCTCATGCCAGTCCAAGGACATACGCGAGATCACTATCCAGTTCTCCGGAGACATCTTCGGAAACGAGCTTCTGTCAAAGAATCAGTTCGCCTCCATCCAGAGGATGCTGAGGAGGGCTGAGCATGGTCTTTCGTTCCCGCTTTCGACCATCATGAAGGTCTATTCGATCCTTGATGACATAGCGCATGACAAAGAGCGTTTCGTGCAGTTCCTCAAGTCGTTATACATTCTGTATGAGCTGTCTGTGTCGGAGGATGCAAGGGTGCTTGCGTCCAGTTCGTTCGCCCATTCTCCGCGCAAGGTGGAGAGCCGCAGGGTGGAGAAGGTCAGGCAGTATATCGACGAGCATTATTCCGATCAGCTGAAACTCGCCGACCTTGCCGCCCTTGTGGGCATGAACCCGGTTTCCTTCAGTCGTTTCTTTCATCAGAGGACAGGCCGCACGCTGTCCGAATACATAGTCGACATCCGCCTCGGTCATGCCGCCCGAATGCTGGTGGATACGTCCAAGACAGTGTCCGAAATATGCTATGAATGCGGGTTCAACAACCTGTCGAACTTCAACAGGACCTTCAAGGCCCGAAGAAACTGCACTCCGCGCGACTTCAGGGCAATGTATAAGAAAAACAAGGTGGTTGTTTAAATTCTATCATAAATTGATAATATTGTATTTGTTTGACTTTCAGGGTATGATTAAATTTGCGTTATCATAATTATAGCGCCAAAATTTGATGAAACTGACCCGAATCATTTCGGCCCTGACATTGGCAGCCGGACTTCTTCTGTGCTCCTGTCAGGTTCCCAAGTCGTCTTTCGTTCGTGTGGAAGACGGCAAGTTCGTTTGTGAAGACTATCCTTCACACTTCATCGGAACCAACTTCTGGTATGGCGCCATCCTCGGCAGCGAGGGTGTGGGAGGAGACCGCGAACGCCTTGAGGCTGAGCTTGATACGCTCAAGGCCCTCGGTATGACCAACCTCCGTGTTCTCGTGGGCGGTGACGGCCCTGACGGCGTCCCTACACGTGTCAGCCCTACGCTCCAGAAGGAGCCGGGCGTGTATAACGACACCATCTTCTGGGGCCTCGACTATCTCCTTGCCGAGATGGGCGAGAGAAACATGAAGGCCGTGCTCTACATCAACAACACATGGGAATGGTCGGGCGGATATGGCATGTATCTCGAGTGGGCAGGAGCCGGAAAGGCCCTGATTCCCGCGATTGACGGCTATGGCCCGTTCATGCAGTCTGTTTCCGCGTTTGTGACCAACGAAAAGGCTAAAGAACTGTTCTACAACCATGTAAAGCATGTTGTGAGCCGCACGAACACAGTCACAGGCAAGCCTTACAAGGACGATCCTGCTATCTTCTCATGGCAGATCGGCAACGAGCCTCGCTGCTTCAGGTCAGACTCGACGGGGCGTGCTGCATTCGTCGACTTCATGTGGACAACCGCATCCCTGATCAAGTCCATCGACCCTAATCACATGGTTTCGTCGGGAAGCGAGGGCCGTCACGGATGTGAAGGCAGCCTGGAACTCTTCGAGAAGGTGCACAGCTGTCCTGACATCGACTACATGAACATCCACATCTGGCCATACAACTGGAGCTGGGTGCGTGAGAATACCCTCGAAACCAATCTTCCGCTTGCAATCACCAACACAGACATTTACATCGACGAGCATCTTGAGGTTGCCGCAAAGTATGGCAAGCCGGTGGTGATCGAGGAGTTCGGTTTCCCTCGTGACGGATTCCAGTTCAAGCAGGGAACCACGACAAATTCACGTGATGCATATTACAGCCATGTGTTCGGCCGCATCGCCAAGTCTGCCCAGGAGGGCGGCCTCCTTGCGGGCCTCAACTTCTGGGGCTGGGGCGGACTTGCAGGTCAGTCCGAGACCAACATCTACTGGCAGGAGGGCGATGACTACTGTGGCGATCCGGCACAGGAGCAGCAGGGACTGAACTCGGTCTATGCATGCGACGAGTCGACTGCCGCTGTGATAAAGAATGCCACCCAGGCCATTGAAAAGGCGCTTCTGCCAAAGGCTTGGTTTGTTCTTGACAAGACCTCAGGCATCTATACAGGCAAGGGACCTCACACTGTCGAGGTCGGAATGCATTCTTCTGATGTCGATAAGGCAGAGGTGGTCCTCGAGGTTTCAACTGACTTCGGAGAGCCTGTCACTGAGGCTGTCAGGGCCGTGAAATTCCACCAGGGGGGGGCAGAGGTAAAATTCACCCTTGACCTCTCTCCAGGCTTCTATAATGCGGTTTTATACTATGTCTGCAAGGACGGAAGGAGAGTTCAGATAGACCGCACAAACCTCGGATTCAATCCGGAGCAGATCGTTTCCGAGCAGGACAAGCAGCCTGACTTCGATGAATTCTGGGAGCAGACTCTTGCAGAGCTTGCATCTGTAGCTCCTGAATATAAGCTCACTCTTGTTGAAGATCGTTCAAACGACGTCCGCAAATCATATCGCGTCGATATGAAATCCTTTGGCGGAGAGTCTGTGAGCGGTCTTCTTGTCGTTCCTGCCAAGGAAGGAAAATATCCTGCCATGATCTCTTATATGGGATATGGCAGCGAAGTATGGTATCCGGACCCGTCTTCTAATCCGGAGATGATAGAGTTCCAGCTCTGCGTCCGCAACCAGGCATTCAACAGGCTTCCTGGCGAAAAGGATGACTGGTGTACCCGTGGTCTTGGAGACAAATATCAGTATTACTATCGCGGAGCGTTCGCTGACGCAGTAAGAGCCATAGATTTCGTGTGCTCGCTTCCTCAGACTGACACCGAGCGCGTCGTAGCAAACGGCGAGAGCCAGGGCGGCGCCCTGACCCTGGTCGCAGCTTCGCTCGACCACAGGCTCAAGGCGATCGCCCCGTCCGCTCCGTTCCTCAATGACTACAAGGACTATTTCGCCCTCGTAGACTGGCCTGGAAACTGGATACTTGAGGCTGCCAGGGAAGACGGCATATCGGAAGAGGCCCTCTACAAGACCCTCAGCTACTTCGATGTAAAGAACTTCACGGACAAGATCGAGTGTCCCGTACTCATGGCCATAGGCCTTCAGGATCCTGTCTGCCCGCCGCACACAAACTTCGCCGGCTTCAACCACATCAAGACCGAAAAGTCATGGATATGCTACCCTGCAGCTGGACATAACGTATGGGAGCAGAAAGGCTGGCCGGAAACCAAACAACAATTCCTGGATTCGTTTCTGATGAAATGATTTCGACAACATACAAACTATCAATAACCAATTATTAATTAACCCTAAATCATTATGCAAAAGAAAAAGCTAACTCATCTGTTCGGAGTGCTGGTGCTCTTGCTCCTGACAACCGGACACGCTTTTGCCCAGAATCTGCGCGTTCAAGGACGCGTTCTGGATGAACTTGGAGAGGGTCTGATTGGAGCCGGAGTGGTTATACAAGGAACCACAAAGGGTACAGTCACAGACATCGACGGAAATTTCGACCTTCCGTCTGTTCCCCAGGGTGCTACACTCGAAATCTCTTGTGTAGGTTATGTTACTCAGGCCGTTCAGGTGACTGGACCACGCCTCGACGTGACAATGAAACCTGACTCAAAGCTGATTGACGAGTCCGTAGTCATTGCTTATGGTCAGCAGAACAAAGTGACCATCACAGGATCGGTTGCTGCAGTAGGCGGCGAGACCCTGATGAAATCTCCGGTAGCTAACGTTGCGAACGCTCTTCAGGGTAACCTCCCTGGCGTTTCAGCAGTTCAGCCGTCGGGTATGCCTGGTGCCGATGAACCGGTCATCAGAATCCGTGGAGTCGGCTCCCTCAACAGTGCAGAGCCACTCGTACTGGTCGACGGTGTAGAGCGTCCGTTCTCACAGCTCGACCCTAACGAAATCGAGAGTATTTCAGTCCTTAAGGACGCATCTGCAACTGCCGTATTCGGTGTGCGCGGTGCGAACGGTGTAATCCTCGTTACCACAAAGCGTGGTGAGGTAGGTAGAGCATCTGTGACCGCTTCAGCAAGTGCGGCAATGCAGACAATCTCGAAGTTCATCGACTTCACCGATTCATATACATATGGTCAGATGTACAACTACACTCAGATCACTGACGCCCTCCCTATGGACCAGTGGCCTGGCACTGTAGCAATCGCTGACTATACTCCTTATAATGATATCGTGAAGTTCGACCATGATGTCATGGAGCATTTCCGCACAGGTGACATGCCTACAACCTTCCCTAATACAGACTGGATCGACTATATCATGAAGGATGTAGCATGGCAGGAGCAGGCAAACGTAAACGTATCAGGCGGTACTGAAAGAGTACGCTACTTTGTTTCAGCCGGTTTCCTCAACCAGAACTCGCTCTTCAAGACATTCTCTAAGAACAAGAACGAGACATTCGACTATCAGCGTCTGAACTATCGTGCTAACCTCGATATCAACATCTCGAAGTACAGCCAGCTCAACCTCACTCTCGGTGGCCGTATGCAGGACCGTACCACAATGGGTGGCGGCGAGGGTTTCCTCTTCCGTTACCTCCAGGGTGCAACTCCTTATGCCGGAATCGGAGTGGACGAGCAGGGACGTCATATCGTTGCCGATGTGAACATCGTAGGTGATTATGACCGTGACGCGCTTTCAAACTACTACGACCTCGGATATGTGAATGAGAGCACAAACGCCCTCAACTTCGATATCCAGTACAAGCTCGACATGAGCTTCCTTACCAAGGGCCTCTCTTTCAAGGCAAAGGCTTCTTACAACTCTGAGTACACAGCTCAGAAGAACCGCCAGAACGGTTTCGGTACAGGTGTGACATACGTTGCAACCATCGTTGACGGCGAGGAAGTTCTCCGTAAGGAAAACGTTACATGGCCTATCCCTTACAACGAAAGCAAATGGGGAAGCCGCAACTGGTATGCTGAGGCAAGCTTCGACTATGCACGCAGATTTGGCAAGCACAATGTCGGCGCCCTCCTCCTCTACAACCAGAGCAAGACCTATTATCCATGGGATTCAAGCAACAGCTTGTATCAGTCTATCCCTAAGGGTTATGTAGGTCTCGTAGGTCGTGTTACATATGACTATGATACCAAGTATCTCCTCGACCTCAACATCGGTTATAACGGATCAGAGAACTTTGCTCCTGGCAAGCGTTATGGTCTCTTCCCATCTGTTTCAGCAGGTTGGATTCCGTCACAGGAGAAATGGTGGACACCTATCAAGCCTGTCATCAGCTATTTGAAACTTCGTGCTTCTTATGGTCTCGTAGGTAACGACAGTACAAACGGTGCACGTTTCCTCTATCTGCCTGGTACATGGCAGTTCTATCAGGGTAAGATGACAGTCAACCCTCAGGACCGTGGAACCAACTTCGGTACAAACGGTAACTGGCTCCAGGCTGTACGTGAGCTTACCGCAGGTAACCCTAACGTAACATGGGAAAAGGCAACCAAGATCAACGTCGGTCTCGATGCAGGATTCTTCAAGGATCAGCTCCATGCTTATGTTGACTTCTTCTGGGAGGACCGTAAGGACATCCTCGTGTCAAATGCTTCAACTCTTCCTGCAGTTACTTCACTTCCTGCAAACTACGTGAATGAAGGCCGCGTGAAGAACCACGGTTTCGAGGTTACATTGAACTGGGAGCAGAAGTTCGGAGATTTCCGCTACGCTATCTCGCCAAACTTCGCGTTTGCAAGAAACCAGGTGATCGAGATGCTTGAGGTTCCGCCTATGTATGAATACCTCAGCCGTACAGGACTTCCAGTAGGTCAGCCATTCGGTTACGACCTCTTCGAGTTCTACGAGCAGGGTGCTACAGAGGAGCGTTACTTCGAGAAGTATGGCGTTGAAATGCCGGATCAGAACATCGACCTCAAGAACGGTGATGCAGTTTATGTCGACCTGAATGGTGACGGTATCGTTGACCAGAACGACCAGAAGCCGCTCGGCTATACTGATAACCCTGAGATCACATACTCAGTGAACTTCAACTTCCAGTGGAAGGGTCTCGACTTCACAATGCTGTGGATCGGAGCTGAGCACGTAAGCCGTCAGCTGAACGGATATTTCCGTGACCAGTTCGGTTCAACCAACACATCAGCTCTCACTCAGTGGGTGGCAGACAACTCTTGGACAGAGGATAATACTGATGCAATCCTGCCTCGTATCTCTTTCGATCACCGTGTTCACAACAACCGTAACTCACAGGCATGGATGGTCGACTCAAGATATATACGTCTGAAGAACGTCGAGATAGGTTACACATTTACACCTAAGAAGAGAGATGCATTCTTTAATTATATAAGAGTATACGCATCAGGTAACAACCTCCTCACTTTCTCAGACTTCAAGGGTAATGACCCAGAGGCTCCTGGTTCAGGACTTGACTACGGTATGCGTTATCCTATGACCCGACTCTTCAACATCGGAGCGCAGTTTAACTTCTAACAGCTATACGACATGAAAAAGATATTTAACAATATACTTGTTCTGGGAATCTGTGCAGCTTTCTTCAGCACATCCTGTGTAGAGAAGTTTGCTGTCGGAGACGCCTTCCTTGAGAAGGCTCCGGGTGTTGATGTCAACATTGACACCGTATTCACCAGTGCAGAATATACACGTAACTTCCTTTGGAGCGCTTACGGACAGATATATTGCACTTACACCTCAGGTAACATGATGAACGGTGCGCCTATCGACGCCCTTTCAGATTCTTATCATTGCTTCTGTACATGGGGTGGACCTATCCAGAGCTACTATCCAGGCGCTCTCACTGAGGATGCTCAGGATACAGAAAACTCCAATTATCAGGGAAAATTCTCATATTCTACAAAGAACCCTTCTGCTGATGCAGACGGTCGTGTCTCAATCTATGAGACAGTGCGCAAGTGCTGGCAGATCATCGAGAACATCGACAGGGTTCCTGACATGTCAGAGGATGAGAAGAGCCGTCTCCGCGGCGAGGCTTACACCATCATGGCAAGCCGTTACTTTGACGCATTCCGTAACTTTGGCGGACTTTGCCTTGCAAAGAAGGCATATGCCGTAGGTGAAAACTTTGAAGGTGGCCGTGCTACAGCTTGGGAGACAGCAGAATATATTGACGAGCTCATTCAGAAAGCTATCGATGAGCCTGGCTTCATCTGGAATCTTGAAAACTCAGATCAGGCACAGTGGTCAGGACGTCTGACACGTGCTTCTGCACGCGCACTCCGCGCAAAGCTCTGGATGTTTGCAGCATCTCCTCTCTTTAATAATAAGGAGCCTTACATTAATTATGCTCCTGGTAAGACCACAGAGTTCACAAACATCGAGCATGTATGGTTCGGCAAGGAGGATCCTACCCTCTGGAACCGTTGTCTTCAGGCTTGTGAGGACTTCTTCAAGGATAATGAGGCAAACGGAAACTACTATCAGTTGATCCAGCCTGTATCACAGGACGAGGCCGGCTACCGTATGGCTTTCCGTAATGCCTACAGATACCGCAACGATGAGAACAACCATGAGAAGCTCTTTGACGCTCACCCTACACAGTGGATGTCAAGTTCAGGAGTTGACGGCGTCATCACCAACAACGGCTGGGGCTGGGGCTGGAATGGTTTCGCCATCGACGGTGTGCGTCAGGGCGGAGCGGTTCCTACCAACGAGCTCATGGAATGCTTCGGTATGGCAGACGGAAAAAACTTTCCATATGCTGACATCTATGGTGAAGGCAAGAACCCTCAGGGAATCGATATGTTCGCTGACCGTGACCCTCGTCTCTATGAGACAATGACAGTTCCGAGACAGTCATTCCCTTCAGATGTAGTCGGAGACTATAACGGTTTCAAGTACATTGACACATGGGTAGACGGAGCTATGGCAAACGATGCAGGTAACTTCGGTAGCCTTGCAGATGATGCCCACACCGGTTACAGAAAGTTCAAATGGTTCCTTGATTACTCAGGCGGTAAGATGGATGACAAGTTCATCGGCGTATCATATATCCGTCTTGCTGAGATGTATCTCATCTATGCAGAGGCTCTTGCCGAGACAGGAAACCTCAAGGGCGCTCTCGATCAGATTCACGTAGTGCGCAGCCGTGTAGGTCTTGGCCGTCTCGAGGACATGAACCCTGGTCTGAATCTTACTACAAACAAGGATAACCTCATCAATGAGATTCTTCGTGAGAGAAACTGCGAGATCGGAGCAGAGTGCGGTGACCGTGTATATGACATGATCCGTCGCAAGCGTGAGGATCTCTTCACTAAGACTCTCCACGAGATCAAGATCTATCGTCTTGATGCAAACGGAAACCGTATGACAGGCGGAGACCAGCGTTGGAAGCCAGACGATACAGGGGCCCCTTGGCCAAAGTTCGAATACGAGAAGACTCCAATCCAGATCGGTGCCCGCAGATGGTGGGAGCCAGGCGGATGGTCAAACAAGTGGTATCTTGACCCTGTTTCACGTATTGAGATCCAGAAGGGTTATGGCCTTACTCAGAATCCTGGTTGGTAACAATTAGAACTTATTATTATGAAATTACGTAATATATTTATATTTAGCCTGTTGGGATTCTGTCTTGCTCCTATGACAGCCAACGCTCAACTGCAGCTCAGCGACAAGCAGTCGCAGACTGTAGATCTGGGCTATGGTGTCGAGAGCACCGAATTCCTCACTACAGCGGCGACTTATACCATCACCGCTGAAGAACTTGGCCGTACTTCAGCAATCAGCCTTGCTGATGCGCTTTATGGCAAACTGCTTGGCCTTACTGCCACTCAGAACACCGGTTTCAAGGGCGAAGAGGACAGAGGAGGTTCTTTCAACATCCGCGGTATCCAGACAACCGGTGAGCAGGATATCCTTATCCTCGTTGATGGCGTGGAGCGTCCGATCGACAGACTTACAGTAGAAGAGGTTGAGAGCGTTACCGTTCTCAAGGATGCTGCAGCTGTCGCTCTCTATGGTCATGAAGCTGTGAACGGAGTTCTCCTGGTAAAGACCAAGAGAGGTCAGGCTGGCAGCGGATTCAACTTCAAGGTAGGCGCTTCGCATAAGCTTCAGTTTGATCCTGACTATGCTGACATGGTGAGCGCATATGATTATGCAAATGCTCTCAACATTGCGAGAGTGAACGACGGAAACTCAGTCGCATATTCTGAGGCTGAACTCCAGAAGTTCCTTGACGGCAGCGATCCTTTCGTTTATCCAAACGTGAACTGGAAGGATGAGGTCTTCAAGAACACAGCTCATGAGACCAACGCTTTCGTTTCAATGTATGGCGGATCAGACAAGGTGCAGTACTACTCTATCCTTGATTACACTGATGCTCGCGGTCTCTATGCCAACCCTGACCAGGGTGACTGGAACTCACAGCTCAAGTATTCAAAAGCCAATATCCGCACAAATGTGGACTTTGAAGTGACCAGCAGCACAAGAGTGAAGACCAATATCCTTGCTATCTTCATGGAGACAAACGGCGTTCCTAACGTCAACTCCAACGATGCATGGTGGCATCTTTACAAGGTTCCTGCATTGGCATTCCCTATCAAGACCCAGCAGGGTACTTGGGGAGGTAGCCAGACATATGGAGACTTCAACCTCCTGGCCAAGTCTCAGGGTGCAGGTTTCACAAAGACACACCAGCGTCAGATCTGGGCAGACATCACTCTGGAGCAGGATCTTTACATGCTCCTCAAGGGTCTCCAGTTCTATGTGGGCGGATCATATGACAATGCTTCTAACACAATCGAGAACCGTACAAAGGGCTATCAGTATGGTTGGAACCACTATGGTTCAGACGGCGCGATGCAGGAGACTGTGATGGGTACCATCGAGGACAAGCTCGTCTTCAATCATTGGGTTGATTCTCAGTGGCGTGCCGGTACCATCAAGACAGGTTTCAAGTATGCTACTCAGTTCAGAAACGGTGACAACCTTTCTGCAAACCTCAATTATAACCTGAAGAGCGAGTTCCGTGACGGTCAGAGCAACACATGGCATCGTCAGAATGTAGCCCTTGCTACTCACTACGACCATGCGAACAAGCTCATGGTTGACCTCGTCCTTGCAGCAAACGGCTCTAACCGTTCATATCCTGCAAAGTGGGCGTTCTCTCCTACACTCGGTCTCGGCTGGATCTACGCAAACAACCCTGACAAGGGTCTCTACGGAAAGCTTCGCGCTTCTGCAGGTATCCAGCACACTGACTATGTTCCTGCAGCAGGCCTCTGGCTTGACCGTTGGAACAGCTCGCACGGAGATTTCTTCTACGGAAACAACTTCGCTCGGTCATGGGGTGCCTTCATCACTCAGTTCCCTACAACTTCATTCCGTCAGGAAGCTGCCTACAAGGCAAACATCGGAACTGACATCAGAGTGGCAGGATGTCTCGATATCGTTGCTGACGTATTCTATCAGCAGAGACGCAATATCCTTGTACAGGCAGGTGCTTTGAACTCTTCAGTTGTCGGTATCCAGTCAGCATATGACGACAAGGGTGCTGTAGCAAGCTATGGAGCTGAGCTCGGTCTTCGCTTTGCAAAGACATTCGGCAACGGTCTCAACGTGAATGCAAGCGCATTTGCAACTTACTCGAGAAACGAAATCCTCGAGTGGATCGAGAACCCTGTATATCCTAACATGTCAGTGATCGGAACTCCGGCAGATGCGGCTCGCGGTCTTGTTGCCCTTGGTTTCTTCGAGAGCCAGGAAGACATCGACAACAGCCCTCTCCAGCAGTTCGGTCAGGTGAAGGTCGGTGACATCAAGTACAAGGATGTCAACGGTGACGGCGTTGTCAATCAGAACGACGCGGTAGCCCTTGACTTCGGCACTGCAGTTCCTCAGCTCAACTACTCATTCAGCCTCGGCCTCGAGTGGAAGGGTATCGGAATCAACGCTACATTCCAGGGTGCTGGCAATCAGATCAAGAACCTCCGTTATGTTGACGGCGTATGGGGAGCTCTCTCAGACAACAGAAACATGTCACAGGAGTATTATGACAACTGCTATGATGTAGCAGGTGCAAATGCATTGTATCCACGCCTCTCTACTGAGAGCGTAGCAAACAATGCTCAGGAATCGACAATCTGGTATCGCAATGTGTCTTGGCTCAAGATGCGTGACTGCGAGCTTTACTACAGATTCCCTGCATCTCTCCTCAAGCATGCCAAGATGTCCGATGCCAAGATATTTGTAAAGGGACAGAATCTCCTGTCGTTTGACAACATCCCAGCAATGGATGCTGAAAACCTCAACACAGGCTACCCTGTGATGAAGGCAGTTACATTTGGACTTTCTGTAGTATTCTAATAAAGGATTGACATATGAAACTATATAGAATTTGTTTATTTACTCTCGCCTGTGCCATGACGGCTGCGTGTGCGGACCTCAACTATACCGAGGAAAACACACGTGATGAGGATTGGACTTACGAATACTATGGTGAAGGTATCAAGAACATGGTATACGATGCGTATGCACAGGTATATAATCAGGAGTTTGCTTCCAACAGCACATCATTCCTGGCTGGCGCAACTGACGAGGCTATGTATGCCTTGGAGACAGGTGCGATCAACAGCTATGTAAATGGTGGATGGAGCACAGCTAACCCGTTCTCGACCACATGGGATAAGTCATATACTGCTATTTCGACAATCCACATGTATCTTGAGAAGATCCATAAGACAGACATTTCTGACTGGGAGCATAATGCTCAGTATCAGAACTGGATCCAGCAGATGGAACTCTTCCCTTATGAACTTCGTTTCCTCAGGGCATACTTCTATTTCGAGCTGTTCAAGACTTATGGAGACGTTCCTCTTGTAACAACTACTCTCACAAATGCTCAGGCAAACAACGTAACACGTACTCCTGCTGCTGAGGTTGTCAAGTTCATCGTTGATGAAATTGACGAGATCGCTTCTCATCTTCCTGTTTCTTATGCAACAGAAGTAGGAAATGAGTATGGACGTGCGAACAGAGTGGCTGCTTATGCTCTCAAGGCACGCACCCTCCTCTATGCTGCATCTCCTCTCCACAATCCTAATAATGACAAGGCTAAGTGGGAAGAGGCTGCAAAGGCTTGCGCATTCATCATTGACAATGCTGAGGCATGGGGCCTGAAGCTCAGCAAGTACGCTGACCTCTGGGGCGACAACGCATTCTTCAACCAGGAGCTTATCTGGGGTATCGGACGTGGAGCAAACAATGACTTCGAAAAGGCTCACTATCCTATCGGAGTAGAGAATGCTTCTTCAGGAAACTGCCCTACTCAGAGCCTTGTTGACCAGTATGAGTATGTAGCTGACGGTGTTACTTTCGGCGAGCGCAACCAAGGCAGCATCGACCTTACAGCAGGTGATCCTTATGAAGGTCTCGATCCACGTTTCGCTCTTACAGTAGTGAAGAACGGTGACGAGTGGCCTACAAACGGTTCGCAGAAGAAGGTCATCGAGACATTCTTCGGTGGATTCAACGCATCTCCTAAGTATGGTGCTACTCCTACCGGATACTATCTCAGGAAGTATGTTGACGGTGCAGCTGTGACTACTGCTGACAATCAGGTTACACGCCGCCATACATGGATTGTCTTCCGTCTCGGTGAGTTCTACCTCGACTATGCAGAGGCAGCATTCAACGCTACAGGCAGCGCAAATGACAAGACTTTCGGTCTTTCTGCAAACGAGGCCATCAACGTGCTTCGTAACCGTGCAGACATCAAGATGCCAGAGTTCAAGGAAGACGGTGCAGCTTGGGTAGAGCGCTACGAGCGCGAGCGTCTTGTGGAGCTTGCATTCGAGAATCATCGTTTCTGGGATGTACGCCGTTGGAAGAAGGGTGCTGAGTACTTCAAGGATGTAGTGGTTGCAAATATCAGCGCTGAAAAGCAGCTCACAAGGTCTACAGTGACACGTGAGTGGGATGACAAGTACTATCTGTACCCTATCCCTCAGACTGAAATCAAGAAGAACCCTGCCCTCGTACAGAATCCAGGATGGTAGTAATTTATAAGGAGTTCAATTATGAAGAATATATTCAAATTTTTCAGAGCGTTTCTGACAGTTGTCCTTGCCGCATCCCTTACAGGATGTCTCGCTGAGGACCAGCTCGAATCTGCTGATGAGGGATTGAACATCAAGGTGTTCTTCCCGACAAAGGTGGTTAAGGGACAGCCTATGACCATCAACGGAGGTGGATTCTCTGATGTTACTGAGATTGTTTTCCCGGGAACTGAGGAAGGCATCGTTGTAACAGACTTCCAGATTGTCAGCAATGGCATGATCAGGGTCGATGCACCTGCAGGCATTTCTGCTGAGGGTGGAAAGATCATCGTACGCACAGAGGCTGGAGAGCAGGCGGAGTCACCTCTTCCTCTCACCCTCGGTAATACAGACATCACAGGTTATTCTGCTGACGGATCTGTTCCAGTTGACGGCGGCAGTCAGATTACAATCTACGGTACTGACCTCGAGTTCATCACCGGTGTCGAGCTGCTTGATGCAGACGGAAATCCGGCACTCATAGAGGACAAGCTCTTCAACCGTAAGGGCACCAGCAACGTTATCTTCACAGTGCCTAAGAAGGTATTCGAAGGTAAGTTCCAGGGTAAGGTCTATACCATCGACGGCAAGACATTCCTCATGCCTGAGCTCGAGTACAAGCCAGCTTCAGACGGCGGATACTTCGAGACAGTCGAGACTGTTCTTTGGGAGAATGCTGATCCTGAGGGTGTAGGTTCTGTAAGCTGGAGCGGCCAGTATCGCTTCGGTCTTGAAGGAAAAGACGGTAACAACGAGTGTATCGCTACATTCCCTGCCGAGACTTGGGACATCATCAAGAACGGTACATTCATCCTCAAGTTCGCTCCTGCAGCTGATGCATATCAGATCCGTGCAACTACAGGATGGTGGTCATTCGACGGTGACGGAGTTCACGATATCCATGGTGGTGACGAGCGCATCATCGACAATGGCGACGGTACATTCTCTCTTGCATACACTATTTCTGAGGAGCCTCTCAAGAGCGGTATCTATGACCTCATCGACGATCAGCACCTCCTCTTCACAGGTAGCGGCTATACTCCTCTCAAGCTCGTTGTGACTGAGGAAGTATGGGTACCAGGCGGCTCTGTAGAGATCGTAAGGACTTCTATCTGGAAGAACGAGGATCCTGCCGGCAACGGAGAAACAGGTTGGGGCGGCAAGTATCGCTTCTGTCTCGAAGGAAGGGATGGTAATGGCGAATGTATCGCTGAGATTCCTGCCGATCTTTGGGAAAAGATGAAGACTGAAACGTTCTATCTGCATTTCCAGGGTAGTGACTGGGTTGACATGAAGGTTACTTCAGGTTGGTGGAATAACGACTGGACCGGAGCCAGCATCCAGACCGGCGACGAAAGGTTTGTGGATAATGGTGACGGAACATTCACTCTCGCAATCAACTTCGAAGGCGATCCTATCCTTGACGTCCTTGACGAGCAGCACCTCCTCTTCACAGGTGGCGGCTACACTCCTCTCGAACTTTATTTCGAAGAAGAAGTGATGACCGGTGGCGGCGGAGCTCCGACTGAGGTTGTCCTCTGGGAAGGCGAGGCTATCGCTACAGGTTGGGCTAACCAGCCTAACATCCTTACAGATGGTGGAATCGAGCTTCAGGAAGTAGGAGCACAGCCGGGCCAGACAATCTACATCTATATGGAGCCGATTGATCCATCGCTTCACTGGTATCTTGAACTCGTTGAAGGCCACTGGAATGGTACTACATATCTTGTAGTCTGTGCACCAGGTGCTGACACTCAGGGCAAGTTCATTGAGCATGACCTCGAGGCTAACGGCGGAAGAGTTGCTCTCGAAATCACTCAGGAAATGCTTGATACAGTATGCGCAGCACCGCAGGGTTGGGGTGGTACATTCATCGCGAATGGTGACAACCTCAAGATTACTAAGGTTACACTTCTGTAAACCATACTTTTTTCCCAGGGAGGCCTGACCGCCTCCTTGGGAGCATGAAAAGATTTATCTCAGGACTACTTGCTTTCCTGCTTCTGCTGGCTGGTTGTCAGGAGAAGGAACCGGCGCAGACGGTTGCCGGGCCAAAGCTGGTGTCGTGCGACCCTTCTGACGGAGCGCGTGACCTTGTGGGCGGATCCTTGACGATTACCATGATGTTCGACCGCAGCATCAAGTGCCCTTCAGACCAGAAGAGCAGGATCTCGGTCGATGGAGATGCATCCATCCGGGATGTCACAGTCTCTACCAACAAGCTTGAAATAGGTGTGCTTGGACTCAAACCAGGTGAAACATACACTGTCACAGTGCCCGAGGGAACCGTTCTGGGTTATAGTTCCAATCAGAAGCCGGCGGAGGAGATCAGCGTTACTTTCTCCATGAAACATGTCGAGCCTTATGTCCCTTCCGATCCCGGCTCGATGAAGCCTCTGGTCAATCCGAATGCATCCAAGGAGGCGACGCTGGTCTATAATTTCCTGCAGGAACAGAGCGGCAGGAAGACCCTGTCCGGAGCGCAGTCCAGCCATTCGCATAAGAATGATTTCGTAGACTTCATATATAACAGTATAGGAGAGCATCCTGCGCTTGCAGGCTATGATTTCCTCTTTCTCCAATATTCCCCAACTCCGTCCAATTGGAACTGGGTACAGAACTACAACGACATTTCTGCACCGATAGAGCAGTGGACTTCGGGCGGACTGGTAAGCTATATGTGGCACTGGAACGTGCCGGACAGCAAGGAGGCATGGGACAATGGCGTGAAGAACGACAACTTCGACGGATATGCCTTCTATACCAGCGATATATCATTTGACATCAGAGAGGCCCTGAAGCCGGGTACGTGGCAGAATGACTTCATCATGAAGGACATACAAGAAGTGGCAGGTTATCTCCAGCTTCTTGAAGACGAGAATATTCCGGTGCTGTGGCGTCCGCTTCATGAGGCTGCGGGAAACTATGATATATACGGCTCTAACGGAGCATGGTTCTGGTGGGGAAGCCAGGGAGCAGAGCCTTGCAAGCAGCTGTGGAGGCTTCTTTATGACCAGCTCGTGAATGTCCATGGCCTGGATAATCTCATATGGGTATGGACCGTGGATGTGACAAGGGGAGCGGAAGACCAGTATCTCGACTGGTATCCCGGAGATGAATATGTGGACATCCTCGGAGTGGATATCTATGCACAGGATGTGGAGGCCAAGACCCGTCAGTATGAGGCTCTTGTCGACATGACCGGAGGTGAGAAGCTCGTAGCGATAAGCGAGTGCGGCAACATTCCGGACCCTGCAAAATGCATGGAGGCCGGCAACAGATGGTCATGGTTCATGGTGTGGTGTGCGACCGACTCGAATGGAAACATTGCCTTGAACAATCCGGACTGGTCATATAATACTCTTGAACATTGGAAGAATGTGATGGGCAGTCCATATGTCCTTAACCGCGAGGATATGCCCTCATTTGTCATTCCGAGCGAACGAAGCGAGTCGAGGAATCTGAATAATATATAGACTATGATAAAAATTGTATACATACTTGCGGCTATGCTATTGGCCATGTCCTGCGGACCGGACATTCCGGAGCAGCAGGATAATGTAATCTTGTCAGTGGACAAGACCACGTTGGATTTCAACACAGACGGAGGCGAGAATACATTCACCGTCACATCTTCCGGACAGTTCTCAGTGGTTCCGGGCGAGAAGTGGCTCACTGCCAAGAAGGGAGCCAGGAGCGGGGACAAGACAGTCGTTACTGTGACTGCAACTAAGAATTATGCCCTGGAGGCCCGTCAGACCAAGATTGCCATCACAGCCGGAGATCAGAAGCGATATGTCGAGGTCTCTCAGAAGAGTGCAACGGAAGCTCCAACCGGTGACATCACGAAGGATTATGCCGCTCGCTTAGGCATAGGCTGGAACCTTGGAAACCATTTCGATGCGTATAACAACGGCGTGGCCGGAGAGACCGCATGGGGCAACCCAAAGGCGACTCAGGCAACCATGAACAAGGTAAAGGCTGCAGGATTCAGCACTGTCCGCATCCCTGTGACCTGGCTGGGACATATCGGTGCGGCACCTGATTATAAGATTGATGAGAAATGGCTCAGCAGAATCGCTGAGGTGGTTGGTTATGCCGAGGCGGCAGGCCTGAACGCCATCGTCAACATGCACCACGACGGAGCTGACAGCAAGAACTGGCTTGATATCAAGACTGCGGCCAAAGATCCGGCCGTTCACCAGCAGATCCTCGATCAGGTGAGCGCAATGTGGAGGCAGATAGCCGACAAGTTCAAGGACAAGGGTGATTTCCTCATCTTCGAGGCCTTCAATGAGATCCATGACGGCGGTTGGGGCTGGGGAGAAAACCGCAATGACGGCGGCAAGCAGTACCAGTGCCTCAACGAGTGGAACCAGGCTTTTGTGGACGCAGTGCGTGCATCGGGCGGAGAGAATGCAGACCGCATTCTCGGCATTCCGGCCTATTGTACGAATGTGGACATCGCCGTTCAGACATTCGTAATGCCTGAAGACGTAGTAGAGGGACGCCTTATCATGGCAGTTCACTGCTATGATCCATATGATTACACTCTGCCTGCGACAAAGTCGGAGTGGGGTCACACGGCAGACGAGTCAAAGAAGGTTTCCGGCAATAACGAGGCAGACCTGAAGAGAGTATTTGAGAAGATATATAACAATTTCATAAAGAAGGGTATCCCTGTGTATATTGGTGAGTTCGGCAGCGTCAACCGCGCGACAGCGCGTGAGCAGGCTTTCCAGCAGTATTACCTGAAATATTATGCAAAGCTGGCAAAGACATATTTCGTACCTTCCATAATATGGGACAACGGAGCGAAGGGAACCGGAAATGAAAAGCATGCCTTCATAGACCACGGCACAGGAGAATACTGTTCGCCGGAGGCAAAAGCAGCGATAGAGGCCCTCGTCGATTCATATAAGAACACCCTCTCCCTCGAAGACATATATAACAGTGCGCCAAAATTTTAACATCATGAAATACATCCTGAAACCTATTACCATGATTGCAGCAGCAATCGCCATCATCTCGTGCGGCGGCCCTAAGGAGTCTGGTTCTCAGACTCCTGCCGACGCCCTTCTGGACCGTCTGACAGGACTTGTAGACGAAGGCAAGATCATGTTCGGCCATCAGGACGACCTGATGTACGGCCATTCATGGAAACTGGCTGATGATGCGACAGAGTATGTGCAGTCTGATGTGTTTGCCACATGCGGACAGTACCCTGCAATCTATGGTATGGATCTTGGCGGCATAGAAATGGACTGGCCGGCAAATCTTGACAATAACAGATTCGACCACATGCGTGCTTCTGCAGTCGCACACCATGAGCGTGGCGGCATCACCACATTCTCGTGGCATCCGCGCAATCCGCTCACAGGCGGAGACGCATGGGATGTCTCATCGGACCAGGTTGTGGCGTCGATCCTTCCTGGCGGCGAGAAGCATGACTATTTCATGACCTGGCTCGCAAAGGCCGCTGACTTCCTCGGCTCCATCAAGACAGCCGACGGCGAGACAGTGCCTGTCATCTGGAGACCTTGGCACGAGCACACCGGCAGCTGGTTCTGGTGGGGACAGAAACTCTGCACTACAGAGCAGTACAAGGCCCTCTGGCAGATGACCTATGACTATATGGTAGGCGAGCGCGGCCTTGACAACCTCGTATGGTCATACTCTCCGGGAGCAGGCGAACTGACTTCCGTTGAGGTCTATGGAGAAAGATATCCGGGTGATGAAATCATAGACATGGTCGGTTTTGACTGCTATTTCTACAGCACCCGCGAGGATTATCTTGCCAAGATGAAGAATGCCCTTGACATCACCAAGGCATTCGCTGACGAGCACGGCAAGCTGATGGCAATCACCGAGACCGGCTATGAAGGAGTGAAGGATCCGAAATGGTGGACAGAGGTGCTTTATCAGGCGATGAAGGACTATCCTGTTTCATATGTTCTCGTATGGAGAAATGCCTGCGATGCACACATGCAGCACCATTTCTACGCTCCGTTCCCGGAGCACGAGTCTGCAGAAGACTTCAAGGCCTTCGCCGCCCTTGACCATATGATGTTCCTCTAATAAACTATAAACTATAATAACCAATGAAATTATCTGAAAAAATCGGATATGGCTTCGGTGACATGTCATCATCGATGTTCTGGAAGCTTTTCTCATACTTCCTACCTTTCTTCTATTCGAATGTCTTTGGCTTGAGCCTGGCTGATGCCGGCGTCCTGATGCTCGTAACGCGCATCTGGGATGCGGTTTCCGACCCTATGATGGGCATCATAGCAGACCGCACCAAGACCCGCTGGGGCAAATACCGTCCATATCTGCTCTTCTTCGCTATTCCGTTTGCTGTGGGTGGCATACTGCTGTTCACCACACCGGAAAACGGAAAGACAATATGGGCTTACGTGACATATATCTTCATGATGACCGTATATACCGGCATCAATGTCCCTTACGGCTCACTCCTGAACGTGATGACCGCTGATTCTGACGAGAAGTCTGTTCTTTCTTCATACAGAATGTTCTTCGCATACGGCGGAAGCTTCATAGCGCTCTTTGCGTGGGAGCCTCTCTGCAACATGTTCGACAAGACCAAGGTTGCAGTTGAGGGTGCAAGCGGTCTTGCAGCGATCTCAACCAGCCCTGAGGCATGGCAGAAGGCTATGATCGTCATCGCTACCTGCTGCTTTGTGCTCTTTATTCTCAGCTTCCTCCTTACGAAGGAGCATGTGCATAGCGAGTCTACAGTGTCTGTAGGCAAGGACCTCGGTCTTCTCGTACGCAACAAGCCTTGGTGGCTCCTCATAGGTGCTGCGTTGGCTTCAAATCTCTTCAACACAGTCCGTGGCACAACCACAGCATACTTCTTTGCTGACTACATCCAGCAGCTCGTCGCCCTTGACGGAAAATGGGCATTCCTGGTATCTGCCGGTATCTTCCTCTCAATCGGAGAGATTTCCAATATGGTTGGTGTAGTTCTCGCTGTACCTATGTCTAAGCATCTCGGAAAGAAGAGTACATATATGATTTCCATGGCTGCTCTGGTCGGCCTCAGCATCGCCTTCTTCTTCCTCCCTGCAACTCCGGGCGGATACTGGTCGATGCTTGTCTTCCAAGTGATCATCTCTACATTCACAGGTGTGATCTCGCCTCTCGTATGGAGTATGTATGCCGATGTCGCTGACTACTCCGAGCTCAAGGACGGCACTGCTTCCACAGGTCTGATATTCTCTTCTGCATCGATGGCCCAGAAATTCGGCGGCGCGTTCGGCGGCGCGGCCGTGATGTGGATGCTCGCAGCCTTCGGCTACGACACCACAGCCGGCGCGGTCCAGACCGAGACCGCCATCACCGGCCTCCGCGTCTTGATGAGCTGGGTCCCAGCTGCAGTAGCAGCCCTCTCCATCCTCGTGGTATGGTTCTACCCGCTCACCAAGAAGAAGATGGAAGGCGTCCAGGTGGAACTCGCAGCAAAGCGCGCGGAAACCGCAGAATCCGCTGGCGCATAATCGTCTGAGAGTAAGCGCGTTATACGTTCTTCGTGCTCCCTTTTGGCGGCACGAGGTTTTGATAAGATATTGATTGACAATAGTTTAAGCGCCAGGTATGAAAAAGGTTTATTTGATGGCGATAGTGCTGCTTTTGGCGGCATGTGCGCAGCAGGGGCCGAAGGTGGAGCGTCTGCATGTAGAGGGTACCGCCCTCATGAATGAAAAAGGTGATACCGTCGAGTTGAAGGGTATGAGCTTCGGCTGGAATGTGCTCTGGCCTCGTTTCTACAATGCCGGTGCGGTGAAGCATGTCATCGAGGACTGGGATGCCGAGGTGGTGCGTGCAGCGATCGGTGTCGAGATCGACAACGATGAGTGTCAGGCTCAGTGTTATCTGAAGGATCCGGAGTTCGGTAAGCAGTGCGCATGTACCATCGTGGATGCGGCTGTGGCCAATGGAGTATATGTCATCGTGGACTGGCATGCGCACGGTCTTCATACAGAGGCCGCCGTGGAGTTCTTCACGTATATGGCCACTAAATATCAGGGCGTTCCGAATGTGATCTATGAGATATGGAACGAGCCGTCATACAAGGACCATGTCAATCAGATCGACTATACATGGGCAGAGATCAAGGAGTATTCGGAAACTGTCATCGCGGCTATCCGTGCCATCGAAAAGGATGCGGTCATCGTTGTCGGCACTCCAAGATGGTCTCAGAATGTGGATGATGCCGCCAATGATCCGATCCTTGGATATGACAATCTGATGTATACGCTTCATTTTTATGCGGGAACGCATAAGGAGTGGCTCCGCCAGAAGGGTGACTATGCCATGTCGAAAGGACTGGCTCTCTTTGTCACCGAGTGCGGAGGCATGAATGCCGACGGCCAGGGGCCGATCGATGTGGAGTCGACTCAGGCCTGGATCGAATGGATGGAGGACAATGACATCAGCTATGCGTTCTGGTCGATATCCGACAAGAAGGAGACGTGCTCGATGCTGTACCCGTCGGCCGCGTCAGAAGGCCCATGGCACGACACAGACCTCAGTCCATGGGGACTATATGTTAAAGAATGTTTATAATTTTATTATGACATATATGTATGGAAGTGACGTGCCACCCACGGCTAGGGGGTGAGTGAGTGCCGAAGGCACGTCTCGGGGGTCACTGGAATACATATATGCCATAATACTGATGAAAATCATATGAGAAGGATATTTACTTTGATTTTGATGGTGGCTGCCGCCGTTGCCGCTTCTGCTCAGGTGCGTATTACGACGCCGAACACAGAACTGGCGCTCAAGGCGGAGCAGGGCGGTGAGCTTCAGATCCAGTATTTCGGAAGCAGGCTTTCGGATGCTGATGCGAAGGTGCTGGAGGCCGCAGGCGTTCCGAATCACAATGCATACCAGCCTTACGGCATCTGGTGCGCTTCAGAGGCGTCTTTGGGAGTGACTCATGCTGACGGCAATCTCTCGACCGTTCTTAAGGTCGAAGGAGTCACAACAGAAGATGAACCGACAGCTAAGGTGACCAGAATCAGACTCAAAGATACTGTGTATCCTTTCTATGTGACCGTATGTTACAGGGCATATCAGGATGTGGATATGATCGAGACATGGACAGAGATCCAGAATCTGGAGAAGAAGCCTGTCACATTGACCCGCTTTGATTCAGGTTATCTCCCTATCCGTGTCGGAGACGTATGGGTGAGCCATCTTCATGGAACATGGGCTGCAGAAGGTCTCCTGGTGCAGGAGCCTCTGGACCGTGGTATGAGAGTCATCAAGAATAAGGACGGCTCGCGAAATTCGCACACAGACCATGCTGAAGTTATGTTTTCTCTCGACGGCAAGCCGCAGGAGAATTCCGGCCGCGTCATCGGTGCAGCCCTCTGCTACAGCGGAAACTATGAACTTCGTATAGACACCCGCGACACTGATTATCATCAGTTCTATGCTGGCATCAACCCGGACAACTCATCATACACGCTAGAGCCGAAGGAAGTATTCAAGACTCCGGAGCTCGCTCTGACATATTCAGACGAAGGCCTCAGCGGCGCCAGCCGCAACTTCCACAGATGGGGCCGCAACTATAAGCTTGCACATGGCGATCAGCCTCGCAAGATCCTCCTCAACAGCTGGGAAGGCGTATATTTCAACATCAATGAGCCCGGAATGGACCAGATGATGGCTGACATAGCATCCATGGGTGGAGAACTCTTCGTGATGGATGACGGATGGTTCGGCGTGAAGTATCCCCGTCTGACGGACAACTGCGCTCTGGGTGACTGGCAGGTGGACAGAAACAAGCTCCCTAACGGCATAGGATGGCTTGTGGAACAGGCCCATAAGCATGGCATCAAGTTCGGAATATGGATCGAGCCGGAGATGACCAACACCACCAGCGAGCTTTATGAAAAGCATCCTGACTGGGTCCTCAAGGCGCCTGAGCGTGATGTTGTGACAGGACGTGGAGGAACTCAGCTGGTGCTTGATCTGGCAAATCCAGAGGTCCAGGACTTCATCTTCAAGGTCGTGGATGACCTGATGACCGAGAACCCTGAGATAGACTATATCAAGTGGGACGCCAATATGCCGGTTACAAATCATGGCTCACAGTATCTGCCGAAGGACAGGCAGAACCATCTTTATATAGAGTATCATCGCGGTTTTGCGGCAGTATGCGACAGGATCCGCGCGAAATATCCGGACCTCACCATCCAGGCCTGCGCTTCCGGCGGCGGTCGCGCCAACTGGGGCGTCCTGCCTTGGTTCGATGAGTTCTGGGTGAGCGACAACACTGATGCTCTCCAGCGTGTCCGCATGCAGTGGGGTACCTCATACTTCTTCCCTGCAATCGCGATGGCCTCGCATATCAGCGCCACTCCAAACCATACGGTATTCCGCACCACTTCATTGAAATACCGCATCGACGTGGCCATGAGCGGCCGCCTCGGCATGGAGATCCAGCCTAAGAACATGACGGAGGAGGAAAAGGCCCTGTGCCGCAAGGCGATATCCGAGTATAAGGAAATCCGCCATGTGGTGCAACTGGGCGATATTTACAGACTCGTTTCACCATATGATGAACATAATATGGCTTCTATGATGTATGTATCTCCGGAGAAGTCGGAAGCGGTGTTCTATTGGTGGAAGACAGAGACATTCTATGACGACCATCTCCCACGCGTGAAGATGGCCGGTCTGGATCCTGACCGCATGTACAAGGTGCACGAACTCAATCGCATAGACAACGTGCCGCTTCCGTACGAAGGCCTTGCCTTCAGCGGCAAGTTCCTCATGGAGAACGGCCTGGAGATCCCGCTCAAGCATATCGTAGACTATCACAAGCAGGACGACTGGAGCAGCCGTGTGCTTTATCTTACAGCTGAATAATTATGAAGACATTCGGACATTTTGATGACAGGAATCGCGAATACGTGATCACCGACCCCAAGACGCCTTGGCCTTGGATCAATTATCTCGGCAACGAGGACTTCTTCTCGCTGATATCAAACACAGCGGGCGGATATACATTCTGCAAGGACGCCAAGTTCCGCAGGATCACCCGTTATCGTTATAATAATGTCCCGATGGACAACGGCGGAAGGTATTTCTATATCAATGACGCCGGCACCGTGTGGTCGCCGGGCTGGAAGCCTTGCAAGACCCCGCTCGACTTCTATGAGTGCCGTCACGGAATGAGCTACACCCGCATCACCGGTGCCAAGGACGGCATCGAGGCCAGCGTCCTCTTCTTCGTGCCGCTCGGAGTGTGGGGCGAGGTGCAGAAGATGACCCTCCGCAATACTTCTGAAGTAAAGAAGAGTTTCAAGCTGTATTCATTCACTGAGTGGTGTCTCTGGAATGCCGCTACAGACATGGAGAACTTCCAGCGCAACTTCTCGACAGGAGAGGTCGAGGTGGACGGCTCCGTAATATATCACAAGACCGAATACAAGGAGCGCCGCAACCACTATGCGTTCTATAGCGTGAACGCTCCTGTGGACGGATTCGACACCGACAGGGAGACATTCATAGGACTATACAACGAGTTCCGTGACCCTCAGAATGTCATGGAGGGCGTGTCTACTGACAGCATAGCCCACGGCTGGAGCCCGATAGCGTCGCATTATATCGAGGTGGAGCTTGAGCCGGGCGAGGGCAGGGACTATATATTCCTCCTGGGATATGTGGAGAACGAGCAGGATGAGAAGTTCGTCTCAGAACCGGAGCCGGGTCTGCTGCACAGCGGAAGTTCGCCTATTATAAACAAGACGAAGGCCCGTGCCATGATCGCGTCGCTTGATACTGTTGAAAAGGTGGACGCGGCATTCGCCCAGCTCAAGGCGTATTGGGACGCTCTGCTGGACATATTCTCAGTGAAGAGTCCGGAGGAGAAGCTTGACAGGATGGTGAACATATGGAACCAGTACCAGTGCATGGTGACCTTCAACATGTCCCGTTCTGCCTCGTTCTTCGAGAGCGGCATCGGCCGCGGAATGGGCTTCCGCGACTCCAACCAGGACCTCGTGGGATTCGTACACCAGATACCGGAAAGAGCGCGTGAGCGTATCATAGACATAGCATCTACGCAGTTCCCTGACGGAGGTTGCTACCACCAGTACCAGCCGCTTACAAAGCGTGGAAACAACGACATCGGAGGCGGTTTCAACGACGATCCGATGTGGCTGATCTTCGGTACCGTGGCATATGTAAAGGAGACAGGTGACTTCAGCATCCTTGACGAGATGGTGCCGTTCGACAACGAGCCTGGCTCGGAGGTGTCGCTGATGGAGCATCTGCGCATTTCGTTCGATCATGTCGTGAACAATCTAGGTCCTCATATGCTTCCGCTCATTGGCCGTGCCGACTGGAACGACTGCCTCAACCTGAACTGCTTCTCATGGGATCCGAACGAGTCCTTCCAGACCACGGAGAACAAGACGGAAGGTTCGCAGGCCGAGTCTCTGATGATCGCCGGCCTCTTCGTCGTATGCGGCCGCGATTATGTGGAACTGTGCCGTGAGAGAGGCCTCGAGACAGAGGCTGACAGGGCTCAGAAGCTCGTGGATAATATGGTAGTGGCCGTGAAGAAGCATGGATGGGACGGCGAGTGGTACCTCCGTGCATATGACTATTTCGGCCGGAAGATCGGCTCGCACGAGAACGAGGAAGGCCAGATCTTCATTGAGTCGCAGGGCTGGTGCTCTATGGCTGGCATCGGACTCGAGGAGGGAATGGTGCAGAAGGCGCTTGACTCTGTCAAGGAGCGCCTGGACTGCGAGCATGGCATAGTGCTGAACAACCCTGCCTTTACAAGATATTTCGTGGAGTATGGAGAGATTTCTTCATATCCGGCAGGCTATAAGGAGAATGCCGGCATCTTCTGCCACAACAACCCTTGGGTCATCATAGGCGAGACCGTCCTCGGACGCGGCGACTATGCATGGGAATATTTCAGGAAGATATGTCCTTCATACACAGAGGAGAACAGCGCTCTGCACAAGGTCGAGCCTTATGTATACTCACAGATGATTGCGGGCAAGGATGCTGCAAAGCCTGGCGAAGCCAAGAACAGCTGGCTCACTGGTACTGCGGCATGGAACTGGTACGCTATCACCCAGTATATCCTGGGAATAAAGCCTGCGTACAACGGACTTGAAATCAATCCGTGCATCTGCTCGCAGTGGAAGGAATACACCGTGAGACGCCGTTTCCGTGGTGGAATCTATGAGATCACTGTCCAGAATCCTGGCGGAGTATGCAAGGGCGTCCGCGAGATGTATATCGATGGTCAGAAGATAGAGGGAAACATTGTTCCATGCGTTCCTGGCGAGTATAAAGTAACTGTCATTTTAGGATAATGCTGAAAAGAATATTCATATGTCTGCTGGCGTTTGTCGTCAGCTTCGCCTTTGCTTCGTGTGACGGACGGCTTTACCGGCCTGAAGATGCTGATAAACCTGTAAAGCCGGAGCCGGCGCCTGATCCGGAACCAGAGCCCGGTCCTGTGACGGAATTCGAAACATCATTCGAAGCCATCACCAACATGGGTGTGGGCTGGAATCTCGGCAACACTCTGGAGCCTGTCTGGACCGGTGACACCGACGGAAGGGACTGGAGAAGGTGGGAGACCGGCTGGGGACAGTCAGTCACGACCCAGAGCCTGATGAACATGATGAAGAATGCGGGATTCGGCGCCATCCGCGTGCCTGTCTCCTGGGGCGTGCATATGGATGCGGAAGGCAAGGTGTATGAAGAGTGGATGAACCGCGTAAACGAGGTTGTGGACTATGTTCTGAATACCGGAATGTATTGCATCATCAACATCCACCACGACACCGGAGCCGACGAGGAACTTGCATGGCTGGTGGCATCTCCTGAAGGATATGCCAGAGAAAGGCAGAAATATGAGAGTCTATGGAGGCAGATAGCCCTGAGGTTCAGGGATTATGGTCCACAACTTCTTTTCGAATCATATAACGAGATGCTTGACGAAAGCCGTTCTTGGTGCTTTGCGTCCTATGCTCTAGGCTATGATGCGAATGCTGCCGCAGGGGCATACCAGGCGATAAACGACTATGCGCAGAGCTTTATCGATGTGGTGAGATCGACCGGAGGTAACAATTCTGTCAGGAATCTCGTTGTGAATACATATGGTGCCTGCAACGGAGCAGGAGACTGGAACTCCCATTTGCAGGATCCTCTCAAGAACATGAAGATGCCGGAGGATGAGGTTGAGGACCACATATTGTTTCAAGTGCATTCATATCCCAAGATCGATGACCTCCCGGCAATGGAGAGAGAGGTCACACAGATGCTTGATGACCTTGATACATATCTGGTGTCTCAAGGCGGTCCTGTCATAGTTGGAGAATGGGGAACCTTCAGTGAGAATCCTACGCTGGAAAACTACTGCCATTATGCCAAATGGTTCGCAGGTGAATGCAAGCGTCGCGGCATAGGCACATTCCATTGGATGAACCTGTCAGACGGCATGTACAGGTCTATTCCATGCTTCAGCTCTCCAGAGCTGGCGGAAGCCATAGTCAAAGGTTACCATGGCGACGGGTTTACGCCTGTAATCCCTGTTATTGAAGATTACAACCTTGATTATCAAGTGACATACAGAGACCTTTGGTCAGAACTGAACCTGACAGAATCTTCAATAGATCTTAGTCAATATAAGGGAATCACATTCGAGCTTGACCAGACCCCTTCTGCAGGATTGCTGGATGTAAAGATATATGGCGAATCGGAAGGGAAGGAGCAGCATCAGAAAGTCTCCGATTCGACGATGACAGTCATGTTCGATGCCTCGCAACTTGGTGCCAAAGCCAACAGGATCACCCTTCAATATATGAGTTCGATACTCTTCACAATCACAGTGAAAAGTGTCTGTCTGATCCGGAAAGACGGTACTCAGGAACCATGCACCCCATCTGCCTTCTGGGGCTGCGAAGTCCAGCTCATCGTCACCGGCTAGAAAGATAAAAGCAGTCACTGTTAAAAGTGACTGCTTTTTATCAATTCATAGTTATATCACCAAGTATCTTATGCTTTCGTAAGATCACTGACATCAATGCCGGTGATGTCTGCCACTTTTTCGACAGACATTCCGTCAGCAATAAGCCTTCGTGCTATTTCCATAGTCTTGGCCCTGCCTTCTTCTCTGCCTTCTTCTCTGCCTTCTTCTCTTCCCTCTTCTCTTCCCTCTTCTCTCCCTTTTTCTCTTCCTTCAGCTAATCCAACGGCCATACCTTCTGCTCTGCCAATCTCGGTTGCCTCTTTTCTGGCATCCTCAAGCTGTTCAGCAATGCTGTTAAGAATGTCGTTCCGTGTCATAACTTCTTCTTCGTATTTAATTCGTTGTTCTTTGGTCATCTTTGCCAGTTCTGACCTGATGAAAAGGTCCTCAATCTCTGTGCCTTTGACTTCTTCTGGACAATAGCTCAGAGAGAACATGTTCTTTATGCTATATAACCATATTTCATCAAGACTTTCGCATTCTTCTATGCTTTTGGCAAACCTGTATAAGTCTATAAAGACGAGATTTGTTCCGTCACCAAGTTCGTTTCTTGTTTCGATATCGGAATACCTGTATATGGATATATACTCGTTCCGTTTCTCTCCAAGATTTTCAGCAGTCCAGTTCTTGAAATTCAGGAAACTGACAACATATAGAGGTTTGAAGTCATAATCCCACTTGAACAGTTTCTGCTTTGCTTGTCTTTGTGCTTTGACTGCCTGGTCCTGTAAGATCAGTGATGAATAATAAACGGCTCTTTTGTTAAAGAATTTCTGACTCCAGTTCTGCATTTCGACCTGGAAACAGCTTCCGTCTTCATCTTCACAATACACGTCAAATCGTGAAGACCGTTCATCTTCTGTCATGCCCGGATGTTCCGTGTTGCGATATTCCAACCACGAAATCTTAGTTCCCAGCATTCTGTTCAGCAGATGTTTCAACACATCCTCGCTGCCTGCCTGTCCAAGAACAATCTTGAATCCTTTGTCCATAGTCAGATCAGCATAGCGGCATAGTTTTCCGCCTATGAGCTGATACTGAATTCCATCAACCTCGACCAGACGGCCTAGTGGTGAATGAGGGGTTTTCTTTTCCTTAATCATAAGTTTAAAGTTATTGATTGAACATAAATACAAAAGGGCATACCATTCCCTTAAAAAATATGTTCAACCCCTCTTCATTCCCCGCCAAGATAGGAATTTTTGCTGTGATTGATTATAAAAAACAGAAAAATGTGACGAATGAACCTGCAACTTTTTCTGTTTTTTATAATTATGTCACTTTTTAAAAGATTTTTATAGACCGATTTCATCTATGATGCGGGTGAGGCCGGCGTAGCGGTCTATGGTCCAGAGGATGAAGCGGATGTCTACGCAAACGCATTTGTTGTAGCCAGGCGTGCAGTATACATCGCTTGTGAGTGACTCCTTGTTGCCGTCAAATGCGAGACCTATCAATTCTCCTTTAGAGTTCATGACCGGACTTCCTGAATTTCCTCCTGTGATGTCATTGTCAGTCAGAAAGTTCACATACATAAGGCTGTTGTTCGGACCGAAGCCCCATCTGCCCCAGTCTGCCGAACGATAGAGCAGGTACTGCCTGTCGTTGAGGTGGAAGTCATAGTCTGTAGGACTGTGCTTCTCCAGTATGCCTGCAGGAGTGGTCTTCCAGTCACAGATGACGCCGTCACGAGGCTCTAGATGACTGACTGTTCCGTATGTGATTCTCATTGTCGAGTTTGCATCAGGATACTGCGGCTGGCCCTTGTCCAGGCGCATCTGATAGAGCGCGTGAGTGAATTCCCTGTCCAGAACGATGGTGCTGATTTCACCTTCTGCCTTCTGCTTGTCACCATTGAAGGCTGTCACCTTGATGTCCAGGATGAACTTGGCAAGCGGGTCTTCAACGATGTCCGTAAACTCGACATCCCTTTCACCAAGTCTGCGTATGCCGTCTTCAGTCGTGAACAGACTGACGTTCCATAGGCTGTCAGACAGAGCCTTGGTGTCATATCCACCGTCTACAGCAAACCTGGAGAGGATCTCACTCTGCCAAGGAGTGAAATACTTCGGATCTATGTTGTTGATATATGTCTCCAGTGCGTATTCCATAAGTTCCCTCTCAACTCTCAGGTCCAGTTCCTCATATGCCTCAAGCATCTTCGGACCTGTTCCCTGCTGGTTCCGAGGGTTTGATGCACGCCTCATGATGGTGCTCAGGCGAGTGCCTCGGATGAGCGTCTCCCTGAAGTATGCGGCATTGGCTTCCGCAGGAGCTATGGCCTTGTAGTTTCTTTCAAGGTGTGCGAGCAGGTCACCCCATCGCTCCACACGCTCAGGTGAAGCCATGATCCATTCCTGCAATTCTTTCTCAAGTTCCTGTTTCTTGCCGACGACATCAAACCTCTCGCAGCACTCGACCTCTCCGCTGTAGAGTTCCTGCACATTGCTGAGGCTGAAGAAATAGTCAGCATATTTCAGACGGATCTGAGGATCTGTGTCCATCCATTTCTTGATGATGGACATCTGCTCGCCGCGGATGCCGTTGCTTATAGGAAGTTTTACTGATTCGTTGAAGTCTACCTCGAACGAACTGCTGTAGCGGTTGGTTCTGCCGGGGTATCCAATGACCATGGTGAAGTCTCCTTCCTTGTACCCGTCAAGAGATATGTTCAGCTTAGCCTTCGGTTTCATAGGAACATTGTCCTTTGAATATGTGGCAGGAGATCCGTCAGGAGCGGTGTAGACGCGATACATCGCGAAGTCGCACTTGTGCTGCGGCCACTCCCAGTTGTCGATGTCGCCGCCGAAGGCTGCGGACGACACCGGAGGCGCCGCCACGAGGCGTACGTCGCTGTATACCTCATAGAGAGCCATGTAATACTTGGATCCGCCCCACATGATGGCGAGCCATGGCTCCAGGCCTGTTTCGTTCCTGTATTTGCTCTCCATCACGAAGCTAAGCTTCCTGCTTCCGGCAGGCTTGCCGGCCGCCTCATACTCGGCTTTCACCTTCTCAACCTCCTCGGTGACGTCAAGCACTCTTTTGAGGAAGTAGACGGTCTTGTCCTTGATGTTGACCTCTTCATCTGAGCGGAATGCCCAGAAGCCCTCCTCGAGATAGTTGTGCTCGGGGGTGCTCAAGGCGTGGATGTCGCTGTATGCGCAGTGGTGGTTGGTTATCAGAAGTCCCTCATCGGAAATGATGCTTCCCGTACATCCGAAAGCCATGGAGACCACGGCATCAGAAACACAGGCTCCGGGAGCATCGGCATTATATATCTCGCCTGCCGAAAGTTCCAGCCCTCGTTCCTGCATCTTCTTTTCCAGAGCAGCATCGATGACATTGATCATCCACATTCCCTCATCTGCCTTCGCGGAAATTCCACCCGCAAAAACACAGACCAAAATCAGAAACTTCTTGATATTCATACTTAATGGTTACTTATTTCTGTGACAGTACGTGAGGTTTGAAAACCGTGGCCGCCGAAAAACTTTTTTATAGACCGTCCGGCATTAAAATTGGCAAAAAGTTGTTGGACGGTCCCCAGAAAAGATCATTTTGATAGATTTTGGGTGCCGTCCGGCATTAAAATGGCCAAAATAGTGTAGGACGATGCCTGGCTAAGAGGCCTCAGTTATTCAGTATATTCATAGGTGCTGCCCTGAGCCTTGAAGCTGAGTTTTGCCGGCTCCTGGCGCACGTCGTCCTTCTTGTAGGTAATAGTCCATGTCTCCATGGTCATGAGCTCCCAGAGCTTATCTGCCGTCATCGGCTCCGCAAACCTGATCTGGATTGCCGGCTGCAGATCCTTGTTGAGGTCCAGATATACTCCGATCACACCCTCATGGGTCGACAGATGGTTGCTCAGGAACGGCATGTTGCGCAGAATGATAGGCTTCTCGTAGTTCTTGTCCACGATCTCATATACATACTGCTGCTTGCCTTCAGCCGCCTCGATGCGGCTCTTCCACTGCACTCTGAAAGGCGAGAACATCTTCCTGATGAAATCTGCGGTAGAAATATATGCAACCTCATCCTCCATCTCAACGAACTCATAGTCCACTTCGATGACCTTGGTGCCGCCGCCATGAACAGGCATCTCGAGAGTCTCCATCTCAACCATCTCCTCGAACCAGTCCTCGTCCACATCCTCTGACGGATCCATATAGACGCGTACTATGAGAGGACATGCGAACTCGGTCTCCAGACCATAAAGCTTCTTGCCGGTGAGTCTGAACTGCATGCCGAGATAGTTGATGTCGAGCTTGTCATACATTCCTTCGGTGCGGATGGTCACCACCTTGAGAGAATCGCACTCTGCAGGGTCCGGAGTCTGGATCCTGAACTTCGACGGAACATATATAGCCTCCTGGATCTTGTCAGGATCGGTTACAGCAGGATTATAGAGAATGTCGGCAGTGTGTCTCTTGACGAAAACCTTCACTCCATGAACACCCTGAATCTTCTCCAGCTTTGCCTTGAAAGCCATAGAGCTTCCGTAGCACTTCACAGAACGGAGTCCCTCTACAGAAACGGTCTCCAGTGTGCTCTCGTCCACAGCCTTCACCATGGTGCTGTCAGGTCCCATGACCTCGATGCCCCACTTCATGTCTATGGTAGGAAGCTCGAACTTGCCGCCGGCCCACATGCCAAAGGCTACGAGAACGACGGTCAGGATTGCCGGAACGAGGTTCCAGAATCCGCCCTTCATCCTCTTGCCGCTTCCGATGCCCACCTGCAGCGCTCCTGTGTTGCAGACAGCCACACACTCGCCGCAGAGAGTACAGTCGACAGAGTCGACGGTTCCGTTGCGGAACGACTTGATGTCGACATGATATGGACATTTCTTCGCGCAGAGACCGCAGTTGTTGCAGGTCGCCATGTTCTTCTGCAGTTTGAGCACCTGCAGCTTAGGCCTTGCATGAAGGATCTCGAGCAGGTATCCTGCGATGCAGAATCCTCCGAGAAGCACGGCCCAAGGAATGTTTGCTCCGAGAACGTCAGCGACATAGTATGCTCCGAAGAGCACGCCGATCCACAGCCAGAACTTCAAAGTGTTGGAGATCGCTCCGAGCGGACAGAGATAGCGGCACCAGAACATGTCTATGAGGAAGCTTCCAAGAACCACCAGGCAGATCGATACGATGGACATCCAGAGGGTGATTTCGCCCTTGAATCCAGTCGCGATCGCATAATATGGATCTATGTTCTTGCAGAAGAGTTCGCTGGCCTCCACTGTCATGTAGAAAATCCAGAAAAGCAGAGCATATTTCACGATGCGGAGCACCTTGTCGAGGATGGATCCGTTGCGGACCTTTATCGACTTGATGTGCATTGCGTTGCGAGCCTTGCTGATGAGGTCCTGCACCGTGCCCAGAGGGCAGATATACGCGCAGAACAGCTTGCTCAGCAGAACTACGGCAGCCAGCAGGGCGATGCCCATCATTACCTGGAGCGAAGACATGCTGCAAGGCAGGCTGTTGTTCGCCAGGTATGTCGCAAGCGCCTGGAGGCCGCCCATAGGGCAGTATGCCTCAGGGTCTACAGCCTCTTCCGAAGGGATGAGGCCTGTGATGAACACTACAAGGGCGATAAGCACTCCCCACTGGAGGAGGTACTTAGGCCAGTTTGAGATGATTGTTGATTTTCTAGACATGACTATGATTATTTCACTTCAATTACAGATCCATGGTCCTTTGCTACAGCCTCTTTCCACTTGTCGGTATAGCCCGGCTGGGTTATCTTTGCCGGAATGCAGTCTGTATGCTCGTTTGTGACGAAGCTTCCGTCCTCATTCTGCGCCTTCACATTGCCGTCGATATACTTCACCAGAAGAAGCTGCTCCAGCTCTACCCACTTGTTGAAAATCCTCTGCGCATTATCGACAGAGAACTTTGTCAGATATTCGCGAACACCTGTATATGGGTCCACCACCTTGCGGCACTTGTCGTTGCGGCGGATCTTATTGCGCGGCGCCTTGTCGGCAGCCTCGTAGAGCGCAAGCGCCTCCTCGTCAGCCTTGGCAACCGCCTCGACCATCTCCGCCTCCCATGCATCGATGACAGCATCAACAGTCGGGAACATTATGTTGTATGCCTTGTAGCATGCGTTTGCAACGCGGTTCGTCATCCAGAAGGCAGATGTAGGGGAGTATGTGATCATATTGCCGTTTCCTACGCGGAAGCTTTCGGGAACCTCGCGGGTAGATGTGTAGATAGGAGTGAGGTATGATGTCGCAGCATCGTCACATCCGAACCAGTTGATGCCTCCGATCTCGTCAGGAAGCCATCCGCGTGACTGTCCCACGAACCAGAAGCCTGTCTGCTGAGTGGCGATCGCCCTCTCGTTGACATACTCCTTGCCCTCGTGCTCGAAGCCCATAGGCCTCCAGCGGTATGGGAGGGCGTTTCCGCCTGCTCCTATATCAGTCGTCATATCCATAGGAGTGCCCTCGTAATGGTCACGCATCACGTCGGCTACATCCTTTACGCTGATCTTGCGTGAAGGCTTCACGAAGAGAGGGAACCTCTTGCTCTTGTCCCATCCCATGGCGTAGTCTATATAGTCATATGCATCCTTGGTCACGACGTTGCCGTTCTCGTCCTCGAAGGTGAACTTGCCGTCGCAGAGGATGTTGAACGCAGACCATGCGCGAGCCTCGCAGCCGCGCATTCCGCTGAAATCGAGCGGTGCATATGCGTCGCAGAAGCTGAAGTCCTTGTCAGCGCCGCTGAAGTATCCCTTCTCGCGTGCGAAAGTGATCACGTCAGGGGCGTACATGCAGTTCTCCGGATCGTCGAGAGGGAAGGTGCTGATGCGCGCCTGGTTGGCATGCGAGCAGATGTATCCGTCAGGAACCCTTCTGGCAACCCATACGATGCCCTTGTTGTCCGGTCCCTTTCCTATGAGGTCCATGACCCATACTTCTTCAGTATCTGCGATAGAGAAGGACTCTCCGCTTGAGTAGTATCCGTATGTGTTTGCGAGGTCTACAATCACAGCGATGGCCTCGCGCGCCGTCTTCGCCCTCTCGAGAGCTACATAAATGAGCGATCCATAGTCCATGATTCCCTTAGGGTCCTCAAGCTCAGGGCGTCCGCCGTATGTGGTCTCGGCTATGATGAGCTGGTGCTCGTTCATGTTGCCGACCCTCTGGTATGTCCTGGCGACCTGAGGAATGTATCCGAGGAACTTTCCTGTGTCCCATTCGTCGATGCGGCGCATGTCGCCTTCGCTCCATACTCCTGCAGGCTCATAATAGAGTTCTCCGAAGAGCTGATGCGAGTCAGCTGCATATGAAATCATGTTGGAGCCGTCGGTGCTGGCTCCCTTTGTTACGAGGACATTTGTGCAGGCCTGGCTGTCCATCTGGCTCATGCAGAAGGCCGCTAAAGCAAACAGGATGGCTTTTGTAAGTCGTCTCATTTTGTACTTTTATTATAATTAACTAATTTTGTAACTTGTTTATCTTTGCAAAACTATAAAATTTTTCGCTAGTTATGAAATCGAATATATGCCTTATGGCCGCATTGACCTCGCTTTTTGCAATATTGGCGTTCAATAGCACGGCAAACGCTCAGCAGCAGGAACAGCCGGACATATACGAACAGGCGGAAATGGAGGCTGACAGGCTCCAGAGGGTGCTTGATCTGGAGGACTGGCAGGTGTTCTATGTGGACTCCACACTCAAGCATGATTTTCCGGCTATGATGGCGGAGTATGAGCAGCTCAGGAACGCAAAGGTGGGAAATACGGCGATGTATCAGGATGTGCGCGACAAGTGGCTTGACCAGATAGACGCGACATACAAGAGGATATTCACAGAAGAGCAGTGGGCCGCATACCTGAAGCAGGGAGCGGCAAAAGCCCAGAAGGCGAGGGCGAAACGCAAAGCCAAAGCTCAGGGCGGGGATAAAAAATAAAACTAAATCCCTCCCACCGCTTCGCGGCGGGCCTCAACCGGCGGGCTAAAGCCCTACTGCTCAGGCACGAATGTCCACCGGACATTCTCTAACGGCCATCGCGACCATTCACGAGGCCATGGGCGGCCACGGTTTTATTTTTTACCCCCGCCCTTAAAGCAACAAAGGAATAGAATATGGATTTTTTAGATGTTATAGAGAAGAGGCACAGTGTCAGGAAGTATGCTGACAGGCCTGTAGAGAAGGAAGTGCTTGATGCAATCGTCAAGGTTGCTCAGACCGCTCCTTCATCAAGGAACAGCAAGAGTTCCGCATTCATGATAATCGAGGACAGGGACACTCTTGATGCCCTTTCTCAGATGAGAGACTATGGCTCGGCACTCCTCAGTGGGGCCCAGGCTGCCATCATAGTCCTCGGAGATGACACCAAGACCGACCTCTGGGTTGACAACTGCGCCATATCGGCGACATTCATCCAGCTTGCAGTGACAGCGATGGACCTCGTGAGCTGCTGGGTGCACATAAACGGCCGCCCATGCCTCAAGGCGGAGCCTGAAGGAGCAAAGGCAGAGGACTACGTCCGTAACCTCCTCGGCATCAAGGACGGCCTCCGCCCATACTGCGCCATAGCCATAGGCTACCCTGTAGAGGAATAGTCCGGAAGCTGACTCTGCGGACATTTGACATGCCTGTCCACCGGAACACCAGTTCCCGTGGACAAACCAGACAAAACAATGCTTATGTCCACCACAGGCCCAGTTCCCGTGGACAAACTCTACCGGAATGTTGTTAAATCCACAAAACACCATGCTTTTCGTGGATTTAACATTAAAAAACGGTTCCAAATCCACATTCCACCACCAATTTGAGGATTTAAACCGTCACCAAGTTACACCACCGATAGAAAGAAATAAAACATAAACGATATGAAAGAGAAAATTGAGGCCCTCATGGCCGAAATTGCAGGCCTGACCTGCAAGACCGAGCAGGAAGTTGAAGAGGCTCGTGTCCGTCTTCTTGGAAAGAAGGGTTCGATCACAGCCCTCTTCGAGGAGTTCAGGACAGTGGCTCCGGAGCTCAAGAGAGAGTTCGGACAGAAGCTCAACATCCTCAAGAACACTGCTGCAGCAAAGATCGAAGAACTCAAGGAGGCGGCTGCCGAGGCGCAGACCGGCGGAGCACCTTCATTCGACTATACAATGCCTGGCGACCCTGTAGCCCTTGGCTCACGCCACCCGGTGTCGATCGCACGCGAGGAAATCGTAAGCATCTTCCGCAAATTCGGATATGACGTGGCTGAAGGACCAGAGATCGAGGACGACTGGCATGTGTTCGAGGCCTTGAACTTCCCTCCTGAGCACCCTGCGCGCGAGATGCAGGACACGTTCTTCATCAGCGACAGCGACAATCCTGTCCTCCTCCGCACACACACATCATCAGTACAGGTGCGCGCTATGGAGAAGATGCCGCTTCCGATCCGCATCGTATGTCCTGGCCGTGTGTTCCGTAACGAGGCGATCTCTGCACGTGCACACTGCATCTTCCATCAGGTTGAAGGCCTCTATATAGACGAGAACGTGACATTCGCTGACATGAAGCAGGCAATCCTCCTCTTCGCCCGCGAAATGTTCGGCGCGCAGACTCAGATCCGCATGCGTCCGTCATACTTCCCGTTCACAGAGCCGTCTGCCGAGATCGACGTGAGCTGCAACATCTGCGGCGGCAAGGGATGTAATGTCTGCAAGGGTACAGGCTGGCTCGAGATCATGGGCTGCGGCATGGTAGACCCTAACGTCCTCGAAGCTTCAGGCATCGACAGCAATAAATACAGCGGATTCGCCTTCGGTATGGGCGTAGAGCGTATCGCAATGCTCAAATGGCAGGTACGCGACCTCCGCAACTACTTCGAGAACGATCTCCGCTTCCTCAAGGAGTTCGAGACATCTTTATAAACAAATGATTTAATGCGACTGCTTTTCATAACGGATTTTACCGAGCAGTTTGCTTACAGGTTTCTGCGCGGCATCTTGAACTACTCACGAAGTACAGAACAGTGGGTGGTCTGCAAGATGCCGCCATCTTATAAACGAGAACTGGGATTGGAAGGCGTTGTCGCATGGGCCAAGGAATGGCGTGCGGATGTGGTCATCGCCCAGTTTGATCCGGACGATGACGTAACGCTTTTCCGCAAGAACGGCATAGTGGCTCTTGCACAGGACTTCATCGTCAAGTTTGATTCGATACCCAACATTACCGGAGATTATGCGCTGACGGGGACCATGGCGGCAGAATATTTTCTGTCAAAGGGCTTCAGTAATTTCGGCTTTTTCGGCTATAACGGGGTGTGCTGGTCTGATGAGAGATGTGATGCCTTCAGGCAAAGGATTGAAAAATCCATGGGGAAGGGTAGTCAGTTCTATATGTATGACAGACAGAATATCGACAATATGTGGTATTACGACCAGTCGATACTCTCCGACTGGCTTTTGAGTCTGCCGAAACCGATTGCCATAATGGCCTGTGATGACAATCAGGCAAACATTCTTCTTCAGGCCTGCGAATTCTGCGGCCTTCATGTCCCTTTTGATGTTGCCATAATAGGAGTCGACAATGATGAGATTCTATGCAATCTGTCCGAGCCGACAATGTCTACGGTCAATGTCGACATTGAGGGCGGCGGTTCGGATACTGCCGCAATGGTAGACCGTATGGTCAAGGATCCGTCTTATCTTGGCGAGGACATTGTCCTTAAACCGTTGGGAGTGGTCGAGAGACTCTCGTCTTCTGTATTTGCAACGAACGATAAGGAGGTTCTGGCTGCCTTGAGATACATACATGCAAATGTGACCTCAAAGATACAGGTGACGGATGTCCTGAAGAATGTACCGGTATCCCGTCGTCTGTTGGAGCAGCGTTTCAAGAATATGACGGGTATGACCATATATAATTATATATCGGTCACGAGGATGGATTATTTCGCGCATCTTCTGATTTCCTCAAATGATCCCATATCCGATATTGCTGCAAGGCTTGATGAATTCGATACAAAAGGCATCTCTCGCCGTTTCAAGGAGATAAAGGGATGCACTCCGACTGAATTCAGGAAAAAACATTTGCGCAAATTGCGAAAATAAACACGCAAATTACCACTATTTTCGGGCTGCTGACGGATTATATTTGCGAAAGTAACACTAAAGCAAATATATCTTCCATGAAAAGGAGCATTATTTTCATGATATCCGTATTCGTTTATACGGTTTTTATGGGTTTTACGTGTTCGTGTAACGAAGACGACCATGGCTTTGTCGTGCCTGTCCCTGATAAAGAGCAGGGTAAGGATGAAGACAGTGGGAATGACGATGACCAGAATGATGACGGTAACGTTGTGGCATCGCTGTGCAATCCTGAAGATCTGGGACAGACCCCTATGATCATCGCATATTACACCGAAAACTCTTCGGCCATTCCCGATCCGGCCTGCCTGACACATATCAATTATGCCCACGGACGCTTTGTCGACAAGGAGACAGGCGAAGGCGGCATCTGGATAGAGAAGCCGGAGCTTCTCGAGAAGGTCGTGGCATTGAAGCAGAAGAAGCCGTCTCTAAAGGTCCTCCTTATGATCGGAGGATGGGGAGACAAGGCCGACGGTTTCAGCATGATGGCCAGGGATGCGAAGAAGCGCACTCAGTTCTGCCAGTCCTGCAAGGAGCATATCGATAACTATGGTCTTGACGGAATCGATATTGACTGGGAATATCCGACTGCAGGACCCTCTGAAAATGGGAAGCACCCGGATGATACAAAGAACTTCAATCTGGTGCTTAAGGAGCTTCGCGAGACAATCGGAAACACAAAGATCATTTCATATGCATCGTCTTCCAATGCCAAGTATGTGGATTGGAAGACGGCCATGCTGTATATGGATTATGTCAATGTCATGACATACGACATGGGTGATCCACCTTATCATAATGCACCTCTATATTATTCTGCAGCGATAACAAAGAGTCGCAGCGCGGACCAGTCAATCTCCCTGCATCTTGCCGGGGGAGTCCCTCTTGACAGGCAGGTGCTGGGAGTGCCGTTCTATGGCCATGGCACTGCTCCGTATGACGATGACGTGAAGTATAACAAGATGAGTGAGATATTCTCCTCTGACAAATATGCCGGAAAGAACATCAGGAAATGGGATGCTGTGGCCAAGGTGCCTTATCTTGTTGACGAAGAGGGAAATTTCCTGCTTGGTTATGACGACCCGGAGTCTGTCAGATACAAAGGAGAATATGTGGTGCAGAAGAAACTCCTTGGCGCGATGTTCTGGGAATATCGCCATGATGACTCTCAGGGTTCTCTGCGAAAGGCCCTCTGCAATGCGATATATGGAAAAGAATCCACTGAATAAAAGAATCACCATAATTATTAACCCTAAAAACAATGAAACAGAAACTAGTCCATTTAGCGAGATTGGCTGTGATGGGTTGTCTGTTGATCTGCACCTTTGCAGGTAGTGCCTTCGCACAGAAGAGCATTACCGTTACAGGTAAGGTAATAGACAATTCAGGTCAGCCGGTCATCGGTGCGGGCGTGACCATTTCCGGCACGACCACGGGAGTGGCTGCTGATCTGGACGGACAATTCCAGATTTCAGTTCCATCTGAGACTACTGTGCTTACCGTATCTGCTCTTGGATATTCATCCAAAGATGTAGAGGTGGGTAAAAGACAGAATCTGGTAGTTGTCCTTGATGACGAGACAGAATCTCTGGAGGCGACAGTAGTCGTGGCCTATGGTACGCAGTCCAAGGCGACGGTGACAGGTGCCCTTGCGTCTATTGACTCAAAGGAACTTGTCAAGGCTCCGGTTGCGGACGTGTCAAATGTCCTTGCCGGCCAGCTTCCGGGCGTGACCACAGTCCAGATTTCCGGTAAGCCGGGAGATGACTACGCAGACATTTATGTCCGTGGTGTCAGCTCTCTTTCAGACGGAGCATCGACTCCTCTGATCCTCGTCGACGGTGTCGAGCGTCCGCTCAATACAATCGACCCGAATGAAATCGAGAGCCTCTCGATCCTCAAGGATGCTGCTTCGACCGCAGTATTCGGTGTGAGAGGTGCGAACGGTGTCATCCTCGTGACCACCAAGCGTGGTGATGCTGGCAAGCCTAAGATTTCAGTCAGCAGCATCACAGGTGTACAGCAGCCGCTGTCATTCCTCACTCAGGTGAGCAGCTACGAGTTTGCCAAGTTCTGGAACCTCAAGCAGCAGAATGACGGTGTGACAGATCCTAAGGCATATTATGCTCCGGAGGCTGTAGAGGCCTATCGTACAGGATCTGACCCTCTTGTATTCCCTAACACCAACTGGAAAGAGATTCTTTATCGCAAGGCATTCCTTCAGACAAAGAACAACATCAACATTTCCGGTGGTTCGGACAAGGTGCGTTACTTCGTATCGATGGGTTATATGTTCCAGGACGGTATTCTCAAGCAGATGCCGGGCCTGTCATATAACAACAACTTCTCTTACAACCGTTATAACTATCGTGCGAACCTTGACTTCAAGCTCACTGAAACTACCGACATGAAGCTCAATATCAGCGGAGTGGTAGGCAAGACATACGAGCCAATGGAGGATGACGGCATCGATGATAACGTGTGGATCTTCACGACCTTGTGGGTGACACCTAATGCCAGCCCGGGTATGGTGAACGGTATCCTCTTACTTATGTAGGTGAAGGCCCTACTCCTCCTACAACCCGTCGAAGCGGTTATATGACCTATTATAATATGGGTTATGAGGAGAAGTATAATACTGCGCTTAACCTCGACCTTGCAATTACACAGAGACTGGATTTCATCACAGAAGGCCTCAGTCTGGGAGTGAAGGGAGGTTATGATACCAATATGTATATCAGGAAGCAGCATAAGGGTTCCGATGCACTTGAGCAGAGAATCAACTACAAGTCATTCCAGGAAGGTGACGGTCTTATAATCAGTGACCCTGACTTCGACAAGACTTATGTGTTCAAGCCAAGCGGAACTATGGCTCCTCTTTCATACAGCGAGTCCACAAGCGCAGACAGAAGCTGGTACCTCGAGGCCCGCGCGGATTACAGCAGGAAATTTGCCGGCAAGCACGCTGTGTCAGGTCTGCTTCTCTACAACCAGACTCGTGATTATTATCCGTCAAAGTATTCATACCTCCCGAGAGGTTATGTAGGCTTCGTGGCACGCGCAACTTACGGATATGATGACAGATATCTGGTAGACGTCAGTGCAGGTTACAACGGTTCCGAGAACTTCGCTCCTGGAAAGACCCGCTACGGTCTGTTCCCTTCAGTATCCCTCGGATGGGTCATCTCTGAGGAAAAGTGGATGGAGAAGGTAGGTTGGATCGATTATCTCAAGCTCCGTGCTTCTGCTGGTAAGGTCGGAAATGACCTCGGAACATCTACACGATTCATGTATATGAACAGTGTGTGGGATGAGGCCGGATCGTACAGCTTCGGAGTAAACAATCCGAACGGTCTTCCTTATTATACTACAGGAACTCCGGGCAACCTGGGAGTCACCTGGGAGACTGCCCTCAAATACAATGTCGGTCTCGACTTTGAACTTTTCAACAGCAGACTGCATTTCTCGGGAGACATCTTCAAGGAGCACCGCACAGGTATCCTGATCTCTCCTAACTCTACACCTGGCATCATCGCGACATCGCTTCCTAATATGAATATCGGTATCGTGGACAATCAGGGATACGAAATCGAGCTTGGCTGGAAGGATAATGTCGGTGAATTCAGATACAGCATTGATGCGAACGTGACATATGCCCGCAACGAGATCGTGTATATGGATGAGGTCAAGAGTGAATTTGATTATCAGAACCAGACAGGAGGATCCACAGGCCGCAACAGAGGTCTGTATAAGTTCATCCGTCTCTACAACTATGACGACTTCTATACTGACGAAAATGGAGTTCAGAGACTGAATCCTGACCTTCCTCAGCCAAGTGCTACCGTATATCCGGGAGACTGTATGTATGACGACCTGAACAAAGACGGAAAGGTTGATGGAAACGATACGATGGTGTACGGATTTGCAGACAGACCTGAATATATGTTCGGTTCGAACTGGAAATTCTCTTGGAAGGGATTCAACCTCGGTCTCAACTGGATTGCAGCCACTCATGTGGACAAGATGCTTGAGGTAGAGTACCGTATTCCGTTTACCAACTCCGGTAACCGTGGTCTTCTTGACTACTTCTACAGAGACTGCTGGACAACAGAGAATCCGAACGGAACCCTTCCGAGAGCAGCGGAGAAGTCCGAGGCCTGGAACTCATCGCCTTCGACCCTCTGGCTCCGTGATGCCTCTTACATCCGACTCAAGAGCGCTCAGTTCGGATATACATTCGGACGTAACAAGTTCTTCGACCGTCTTGGCATCAGCAGCCTCAATGTCAGCTTTACAGGTTACAATCTCCTTACATTCACAAATCTGACATTCCAGGATCCTGAGACAGTGTCAAACAACGATGGTGTATATCCGTTGGTCAAGACTTATAACCTTTCTCTCAGCATCAACTTCTAATCCGGTCTGATATGAAAACAATAAGAAATATATTTATAGCAGTCCTCTTGGGAGTCATGATGTCATCGTGTGAAACCCTCCAGCTTGGAGATGCGGGACTCAGCGAAGCGCCTGAGACATCAGGAGCTACAATCGAGACTCTCTTCGCAACCAAGAAGGATGCAGACAAGGTGCTTGTTACAGCATATGCCAATCTTCCATACGGCATTACAAGTTCCTTTGATTCAAAGATGGGAGGAAATGTGCTTGAGTGCATTACCGACCATGCTCACAGTAACCGTACTTTCGGTTCAGATGGTCCTAGAAACCTTTATTATACAGGTGCGCTGGGATCAAACATATCTTCAAGCTATGCAGGAGCAGAAGCATACCGTTTCGCTTCCGAGAAGGATTACGTTGCAATCCGCTATGCTTGGATCTTCATTGAGAATGCAGACAGGATTCCTGATGCGACTACTGAAGAAATCGAAAAGATGAAGGCTGAGGCAAAGGTATGCATCGCCATTTCATATGCAAACATGCTTCGTCATGTCGGCGGTGTTCCTATTCTCGACCATTCTGTCTCTACTACAGAGGAGATGGTTTATCCGAGAAACACTTTCGCTGAAACTGTAGACTATATCGTACAACTTTGCGACGAGGCCAAGGCTCATCTCCCTTGGACCAATACCGATCCGAACAACGACGGCCGCATGACAGCCGCCGCCGCTCTCGGTCTGAAGCTTCGCGTGCTCTGTTTTGCAGCCAGCCCTACATTCAACTCTGATTCTCCTTGGCATTCAGGTGCAAATGAGTACCACTGCTATGGAAACTACGATGCAGCACGTTGGAAGAGAGCCAAGGATGCAGCTGACGAGTTCATGTCTGAGCTTGCTAAGAACGGATATTATGCAATGGTACAGGCCGCCGAGGCAACTCCGAAGGCATATCGTCTCGCATACCGTAAAGGCTACTACGAGCGCGGAACCACTGAGCAGATCATTTCTATAAGAAAGGATTATGATTCAGACTATCATGATGACTGGATCGAGAAGGGAGAATATGTATGCCCGACCCTCAACTGGGTGAACAAGTACGGATGGGCTGACGGTTCGGATTTCCCTGAAGACTTTGACTGGGAAAATCCTTCGGCATCTCCGTTCTTCTCTCCGAATGGTTCATGCATCACAGGCATAGAGACCCGCGACCCTCGTCTTTACGAGAACATCGCAGTCCCTGGTGACTACTGGTACAATGAAATTCTTGCCCGCGTGCATACAAATCATCCGAACTATCGTGCAGATGGTTCAGGTTTCCTTGTGATGAAGTATATCCTTCAGAAGGAGTCTGACCGTGAAAACGTTCCTCCTCACTGGTCGATGATGCGTCTGCCTGAGATTCTTCTCAACGCTGCCGAGGCATACAATGAGTATGATGGCGCACCATCAGCACAGGCATACGAGTGGGTGAACAGCGTGAGAGCGCGTGTAGGCCTCATGCCGCTTGCCGAGGGTATGACACAGGCGCAGTTCCGCGAGGCCCTTCTCCGTGAGCGTGAGTGCGAGTTCGGCTTTGAGGAATTCCGTTGGTTCGATATGATCCGCTACGGCCTTCAGGAAGACTTTACAAAGCCGCTTTACGGTCTCTATTCTGAAGGTGTGGGAGGAAGACCGGAAAGTCCTGATTCATTCACATATTCCAAGTATAAGCTTCCTTCAAGGTCATGGGAGTCCTCATGGGATACTAAGTGGTATCTCTCTCCTATCCCAGTAACGGAAGTGAACAAGGGTTATGGAATGACACAGAATCCGGGATGGTAAAATTTAAAGATACCAGATGATGAAAAAAATAAGCAAATACATTATTCTTCCTCTTCTGCTGGCAGGCGTGACAGTTTCCGCCCAGGAACCTGTCGAGCTCTCTCAGATGGATTCCATTGTGATTGCCAATCCTTTCAAGGTGAAGGCAAATGGAAACATCATGCGTGACGCGACTGTCTTTCAGCAGAGCCCGGAAGTAGATATAGCGAAGGCCCTTTATGGCCAGTTCTCCGGTCTCCTTGTCGAGCAGGGTACCGGACGAAGCGAAATCAACCAGTCGACTCTTGAGCTGCATGGCCATGCGCCGCTTGTGCTCGTCGACGGTTATCCTCGTGAACTCTCGGATATCACATCTGCAGAGATAGAATCCATCACCATCCTCAAGGATGCTGTTTCAGCTGCCATTTATGGTGTCAAGGGTGGTAACGGAGTGATCATGATCACAACAAAAAGAGGTCAGGCGACTCCTCTCCAGGTTTCTGCCAAGTATCAGTTCGGACTCAGCTCGATGTTCCGTGCTCCTGATTTCTCCTCTTCATATACATATGCTCTCAAGGTCAACGAGGCACGTGCTCTTGACGGTCTTGCTCCAATGTACAATAATGATGCGTTCACATATTTCGCTAACGGTCAGAGACCGTATGCATATGCAGACGTGGACTGGATGAGCAAGATATACCGCAAGACCGGTGACAACCATCGTGCGCAGCTTACATTTACCGGAGGAAACAGGAACTTCCGTTATTTTGCAGCTGTTGACTACATGAAGGACAACTCACTCTATCTGAAGCCGACATCAGACGACCGTTATAATGCAAATACTTATGACAACCGTCTCGGCATCAGGGCCAATGTGGATGTGAACATCACCAACACGACATCAATGAAGGTCGGTGTGATGGCCCGTCTGTCAGAGTTCAACCGTCCATATTGGGAGAATATAAGTGGTGAGGATATCGAAGAGACCCTCTACAAGACTCCGGCTGCCGCTTTCCCGATCAAGCATCTTGACGGTACATACGGAGGCTCGAGACTCTATGGTGCTAACAATCCTGTAGCACTCCATCAGGATTCGGGTAATCACCTTTATTCTGAGACAAGGGTGCTTGCAGACATGGTTCTCCGCCAGGATCTCAGCGCGCTTCTCAAAGGTCTGTATGCTGATGTCAATGTCGCTTTCGACTACACAGGTGAGATGACAGAGACTTCGTACAAGACATATAGGTATGGAGAGCCTGTCAGCACAGTTCCCGGCAGTGCACTGACGTATTACGGCACAGACTCCAAGACAATGAGCTACAGCCATTACTTCCACAGTCTTGGCCTGCGTTCCGAGCTTCAGGCACGCCTGAACTGGGAGCGTGACTTCGGCAAGCATCATATCGATGCTCATGTCGGATACAGACAGCGCTCGTACATCTTCAATAAGCGTAATGCTTCTTCGAAGACCCAGGAGGTTCTCGGAACTGTAAGCTACAGCTGGAATGAAAGGCTCTTCGCTGACCTGGCTGTGAACTACTCGGGTACAGCATACCTTCCAAAGGGAGACAGATTCAATGTGTATCCGGCTCTCAGCCTTGCATATGTCATCTCAAAGGAGCCGTATGCAAAGGTCTATGGATCGGCAGGTATCTCGGGTTACGACGGATATATGGAGCATGAACTCTTCCTCCAGACCTATGGAAGCTCTAATGCCAGCGGTTATCGCTTCGGTGAAAATGCAAACAGCTATTCAGGACGCGCAGAGGGCGACATGCCGGCTGAGAATCTTGCTCCTGAAAAGTCAAGCATGGTCACCTTGGGATTTGACCTGGGCTTCTTCAATAACAGACTCTCGGTCAATGCGGAGGCTTTCGCAGAAAAGCGCAGCAACATCCTTATATCGCCATCCAACATATCCGGTGTCATAGGTATCGGTGTGATGGACCAGAGCATGGGAGAGAACAGATACAAGGGTCTTGACCTCTCGGTAGCCTGGAACGACAAGGCAGGTGATTTCTCATACGGAGCATATGCAAACGGAGGATGGCTTCTTACGGAAGTCGTGAATGACGGCCAGGCTTATCAGCGTTATGACTATCTCTACCATGCAGGTAACCCTGTAGGGCAGCGATATGGTCTTGAGGTTGTCGGTATCTTCCAGAACCAGTACGAGATCAACAACAGCCCTAAGCAGACTTTCGGTGAGGTACGTCCGGGTGACCTGAAGTATAAGGATCAGAACGGTGACGGAGTGATCAATGACGAGGACATTGTAAAGATGTTCGGTTCGACCACTCCTCTCTTCCAGTTCGGATTCGGCCTCAACCTGGCGTGGAAGGGCTTCAAGGTGTATGCTGATTTCCAGGGTGTGACAGGCGTGACAGTGAACCTTCTCGATTCGCCGCTCTACCAGCCTCTCGTCAACAACGGCACCATCTCCAATACATTCCTTGCACGTGAAGTGACCTGGACTCCGGAGACTGCAGACAGGGCTACAATGCCGAGACTTACTACTCTTGAGAATCCGAACAACTACCGCAAGAACTCACTTTGGTATAGAGACGGTTCCTTCATCAAGCTCCGTAATCTCGGTGTGTCATATACAATCCCTAAGAAGGTCACCAGATTCTCGGATATCACAGTATCCCTCAACGGTACCAACCTCTTCAGCCTTGACAACATCAAGTTCGCGGACCCTGAACAGCTTGAAGCTGCATATCCGTCAACAAGAGTGTTCTGGGCCGGCATAAAGTTCAACTTCTAAACTAAGGTATGAACGCAATGAAAAAATTTATTTACATAATAATGGCGGCAGTCCTGGCATTCCAGGGTTGTAACATGCTTGACTTCGATGAGACAAGCGGTGTATACGACAGGGATGACATGTATGAGACATACAGCTATGCTCAGAGGATGCTGACCAATATCTACAGCTATATGCCGCAGGATCTGGGTACTGTAAGCGATGCTATGCGCGATTGCGGATCGGACGATGCCGAATTCGGCGATCCGGAAGGTTCAGTACAGGGATTCAACAACGGCAACTGGTCTGCCATTTCCACAATAGATGACAGTTGGGAACTTTATAACGCAATCCGTTGCGTGAGTGAGTTCCTGGAGTCTATGGAGAAGGTGGATTTCTCCAAGTACTACTATGATTCGAAGTACGAGGATCAGATGGAGCAGGTTGCGACCTTCACGTATCAGGCAAGAGTCCTTCGCGCATTCTATCTTTTCGAACTTGCACGTCGTTATGGCGATATACCTGTTCCTATGAAGATGCTCTCGATAGAAGAGGCTAATTCCATCGAGAAGACACCGTTCGACCAGGTTGTCGAGTTCATCGTATCCGAGTGTGACGAATGTGCAGCCAAACTTCCTGAGACATACATCGGAATGCTCGACGATGAGTACGGTCGTGTGACAAAGGGCTTTGCAATGGCTGTAAAGTCAAAGACTCTCCTCTATGCTGCCAGCAAGCTTCACAATCCCCAGATGGATGCCCAGAAGTGGAAGAGAGCTGCCCAGGCTGCCCTCGACATCATTGACCTGGGTCTTTATGTGCTTGATTCAGGCGAGAAGGTGAATACTACGGCATCTCCAGAGAATGTGCTTGTGAGGATGAATTCAGAGAGCGACAGTTTCGAACTCGAAAACTTCCCTGTAAGATTTACAGAAGGTCAGCGTACATATATGTCGGGTACTTATCCTACTCAGAATCTCGTAGACGCGTTCCAGACCATCAACGGCTATGATGTCACTCTGACCGCCGGTGGTTGGGAGTGTGCGGATCCTGAATTCGATCCGGCACGCCCGTATGACAATCGTGACCCACGTTTCGCAAGGACCATCCTTGCAAACGGCATGGCTTTCAAGGGAACTGAGATCGAGACTTTTGTCGGCGGAGCCGATTATTCTGCAACACGCTCGGATCTCGGAACAGTCACAGGATACTACCTCAGGAAATACATCAACGAGGCTACAAGCTTCACTCCTGAGGCAGAGGCTGAATACAAGCATCATTGGGTGATCTATCGTTATGCGGAGACTCTCCTTACTTATGCAGAGGCTGCCAACGAGTATTTCAAGAATCCTGCAACCAAAGATGCAGAACTCACAATGTCGGCTGCCGATGCTCTCAATCAGGTGCGCGTAAATGCAGGCATGCCTCCTGTGACAGCCTCATCGTATGAGGAGTTTGTCGAGGCGGTACGTCGTGAATGGAGAGTGGAGTTCGCATTTGAGGACCACCGCTTCTGGGATGTACGCCGCTGGTGCATCGGAGCTACAACCCAGACCCAGGTCGACGGAGTGAGCATTGTCAAGACGACTGGCGGCTTCGACTACACCCGCACATCAGTGGAGAAACGCACGTGGGCAGACAAGATGAATCTGTACCCTATCCCGCAGGAGGAACTCTTCTGCAATCCTAACCTCAACCCACAGAATACCGGATGGTAAACCACATAGAATATTAATAATTAAAACAATAACGTTATGAAAACAACAACATTCCTTAAGAGTTTGACACTTGCAGCCGCTGCATTCTTCTTCGGTGCCTGCCAGCAGTATTACATCGAGACACAGCCAGAGGTTCCGATCAAGATGGACACAGATGTCCGAGAGGCATATACCATCTCTGGAACTAATCCGCAGCCTGCGACTTTCAGCATCGCTTCTACTACTCCTTGGGAGATCACAGGATATGAGGAAGCAGAGTGGCTCAGCGTGAAGCCGGCTTCAAGCGCTTTGTCAAGCCTTTCTACTGATGTCACTCTCACAGCTGTTCCTAATGACACTTATGAGGACCGTTCTGTAACCCTTACTCTCAAGGGAGAAGGAATCGAGAAGGTATGGACTATCGAGGTTACTCAGGTCATGAAGAACAAGTTCTATGTTCAGCCTATTACAGAGGAGTTCGACGGAAAGACAGAGAACTCGCTTACTTTCACAATCGAGACAAACCTCGCTTGGGAAGTGCGTTCAGCTGACACTTGGCTTACATTCGACAAGACCAGCGGTACAGGTACAGGTGCAATCGAGACCATCACTGCAACTGCAGCGGAGAACCCTGGAACAGAGAGGACAACTACAGTGACTGTGACAGCAGGTGCTGACGTTGTTACATTTGATGTTCTCCAGAAGGGTGGAAAGACTCTCGAGTTCGTGACAGAAGAGCTTGAAATGCTCAGCTACGCAGGTGGTGAGGCTCTCCTCGATGTAAACGCATCTATGGATTGGACAGTGAAGTCAAGCGCAGAGTGGCTTGCTGTTGAGAATGCAGGTACTCAGGTAAAGGCTACAGCAGCTGCCAATAACGGCTTTGCTGCAAGAACAGCAGTTGTGACAATTGAAGGTGACGGTCTTGCTGCACAGTTCGAGATCACTCAGGACTCTCCGTTTGAGCTTGAGAATGCAGAGATTCTTGAAGATGGTTCAGTGAAGCTTGATGGAGCAAACGGTGCAAGAATAAACATAAAGGAAGGACTCCGTTATTTCACAGCAGTTCTTAACGTAAAGGAGATCAACTTCGGTGAGAAGGGTCAGTTCTGGTTCTTCAGTGAGACAGACGGTGACTTCGGTAACTGGATGACAGTCGGCAAGTTCAGACTTCGTACAAACAACGGAGCTGTAAGCAACTACGACAATACATACTATGATGATGACATGTCAGTTGAGTTCCTCAACACAATGATGACATATGAGTTCACAGTAACTCCTGACGCTGAGACTGCAGGAAACGGTAAGTTCATCTTCACTGTAAATAATGTTACAATCGAGTCTCATTCATGGGCAAGCCCGTTTGCGGGAACAGATACAACATTTGAGTGGTATATCGGTTTCAACTCTGCAACATCTGATGGAACTTACTATGTGATTGAGTCTTGCACTATTACTCCAATCGCTGAATAACGATAATTTCTTATGAAACGATATTTATTATCATTCTGTGCAGCCCTGGCCCTGATCTCAGGGCTTGGCGGCTGCCAGGAAAAGGAAGAGGGACCTATGAAGTGGGTGGACCTCCGTTACCGTGCGGAGGACAGCTACTCTCTTCCGTGGGAATCTCCTGAAGCTTTCAGCTTCCTGGTGAAGTCCACCGATCCTTGGACTGTACGCAGCTACAATCCGGAATGGTGTACCATCACCCCAGCTGAAGGCGAAGGAAATCCTGTCATAGTTGATGCGGAGACTTATACTGTCACTGTTCAGTATAAGGACAACGCCCAGCTTGACGACAGGGTGGACACTCTCGAGATCAAGAGTGACTATTGGGTCGGAAAGCTCATCACCGTATATCAGAAGGGTAATGCATATCTGGATGTTAAGGATGAAGAGCAGAATCTTGAGATTGCAAAGACCGGCGGAGAACTCGCATTCGATGTAAAGGCGAATCAGGACTGGTCTGCCAAGGTCATCGAAGGAGGAGACTGGCTTTCGGTCAAGTCTGGAGCAACCGGTTCTCTTGACGGTTCAGTATCTCTTGCAGTAGTCGAGAACACAGGTGAAAAGCGTTATGGTGCTGTGTCTGTCATTGACCGTCACGGCGTAGAAAGGGTTGTCGTAAAGGTTACTCAGGACGGTGTACAGCTTGACCCGGCTACCTTCGAAATACGTGCGGCATACAATCAGGGCGTATATGAACTCAATGTCGTGTCTAATGCTTCTTGGAAGATAGAGAAGACAGATGACAAGGCTCAGTGGTTCACTATCGAGAATCCTGAAAACACCGGCGAGGCGACTATCCGCATCGTCATGAATGACAATGGAGGAACATCGATCCGCAAGACCACCCTCAAGCTTACGACAATCGCAGAACCTGGCGAGCCTGTTGTAGTAAGAGAGGTTGTCCTCAAGCAGGCATACCTTCAGATACCTCAGCGTACGATCTTCGATGATTCTGAGATGTCTTACTGGAGACCTGACAAGGGTGTGAATCCGGTATATCTTGGTGAACAGGGAACATATTTCGAAGCTACCACTTCAGGATCTGTCTACGCACGTCTTTACAGAAGCGGCATGCCTATGGGTACGCATACCTTCCGTTGGCATTCGTTCTCTGCTGATGCCCGCGTGCGTCTCTGGTGGACATTCGGTAACAATAATGAAATCAAGTACAACCTCAGAGGCAATGGCGACGGTACCGGTTATACCGAGATATCTACATCTCCATCTGGTCCTGACAGTGATTTCGTGAATGTTGAAGGCGTTGACATGACCGTGCCTCACGAGATGACGGTGAAGTTCACTCCAAGCGAAATCAATGAGGGCTACTGCCATGTCCAGTTCATCCTTGACGGAGTAGAGTTCCAGTCATTTGATACCGGTGATGGCGCTGTCATGGAATGTACCTGGATGAAGGAGATCGGAATGTACTTCGGCTGCTACACCGGAAATGCAATCTGTGAGTGGTACGACTATACAGAGCCGTTCTCTTGGGACTGATCTGATGGGTTAGTGTAAAAATATATTATTTAACTTTGCGATGGCTGACTTATGCCAGCCATCGCATTTTTTTCAAATGAACAGGATTTTATCATTGCTGCTCAGTCTGGTGCTCTTTGTCGGATGCGAGCAGCCGGAGTATGGATTTGTTGTCCCTGTTCCATCTCCATCAGACAAGGTGGAAGATGAGGATGACAAGGAATCTCAAACCCCGGAAGACCCGACACCGGTCCCGGTGGGGAAAAATATCATAGTAGGCTATGCCACATATTGGGAGAGCAGGTTGCCGGATCCGACCCTGCTCACTCATATCAATTATGCCTTTGCGCTTATCAAGGATGACTTCGAGACACTTGATGTCAAGAAGCCGTCTCGTCTGCAGCAGGTAGTAAGTTTGAAAAAAAGGAATCCGGACCTGAAGGTCGTGCTGTCTGTAGGAGGATGGGGAGCAGGCAATTTCAGCGAGATGGCAGGCGATGCCGGCCATCGCAGGAAATTCTGCGAGAACTGTCTGGCTGCAGTCCGGCAATATGGTCTGGACGGAATCGATATAGACTGGGAATATCCGACAAGTTCATCTGCAGGCATTTCGTCCTCGCCTTATGACATAAATAATTTCACCCTCTTGATGAGAGATCTGCGTGAGACGCTCGGTCCTGACAGACTGCTCACCATCGCAACCTATGCAGGTGTGAAGTATTATGATCTGAAGACAGCTGAACAGTATCTGGATTTCATCAATATCATGACATATGATATGGGCAGACCTCCATATCATCACTCTGCACTCTATTCTTCATCAAAGACAAAGAACAGCTGCGTGGATGCTGTCGAGAAACATTTCCAGGCAGGTGTCCCATATGAAAAGCTCGTCCTCGGCGTTCCTTTCTATGGAAAGCCGGCAGAAGGCGAGAGCGTGGACTATGCAGATATCATATCAGGAGAATACAGCAAGTATACCCGACGCTGGGACGATGTGTCAAAGGTCCCTTATCTCGTAGATGCCGGCGGCACGATGGTGCTCTGCTATGATGATGAACAGTCGCTCGCCCTGAAGGCGGATTACATAAAGAGCAAGGGTCTGCTTGGAGCGATGTATTGGAGCATCGAGGGCGACGATGCGTCGTGGACCCTTTCGAGAACACTCGCTTCACGCCTGCTCGGCAATGCTCCTGAAGAACCGGAGGATGATGGTCTGGAGACATACCAGGTCACTCATCCATATATGCAGGCATTTATTGATGAAGTCGAGTACAATGTGGATTATACGGACAAGACCACCTCACTTATCAAGAATTTCCCGGGTGGAGGTCCTGGCGAAGCTGATATTCCGCCATCGGTGACACTGAGCTGGGATCTTAATGGTTACACAGGCAGTACGACCCTCAAGGTATGGGATGAGGAATGGAGCCGTGAATACCCTCTTCCGGCTGGAACTGCCAGTCAGGAACTTCTGAATCTTGTTCCGAACACAAAATACTGCTATACAGTCACAGGAAGCGATCAGACAACTGTTGCAGAGGGTGCATTCAGGACAAAAGGATCCATCCATCAGGTGTACTTCTCTCATAAGGTCCGCAATGCGCGTGATCTTGGAGGCTGGAAGACAGTGGATGGAAAGACCGTGGTTTACCGCAAGCTTTATAGGGGCGGTGCGGTAAGGATTGACGAAGCTGGAAAGGCGGAATGGAGGGCTGCCGGCATCAAGGCAGAGCTTGACCTCAGAGAGGAGGGCTCGGCATCAAAGTCACCTGTAGGCAGTGACATCGCTTTCATCTGTCCTGGATTCCCGCACGGTTACAAGGGAATGATGACCAATTACGCAAGCGGGGTGAAGGACTGTTTCGTCTTTATTGCAGATTGCCTCAGGAAGGACAAGCCTGTATTCATTCACTGTTCTGCAGGCAGGGACCGCACAGGCACAATCGCGCTTCTGACCCTCGGACTTCTGGGAGTTTCAGAGGGTGATCTTGGAAAGGACTATGAACTTACCTATTTCTCTCCTGCAGATTGGAGCATGTCCGGTTCAGGATCGGAGCAATTCTATGATCACACCCGCAATGTCAGCACTTTCCGGGGAGCATGCGAGTATGTCTGGAGTTTCAAAGGGAAGACATTCGCCGAGAACGTAGAGAGATACCTGCTCTATATAGGAGTGCCTCAGCAGGATCTGGATGATATAAAATCAATAATGCTGAAATAAAATTATGAAACCGATTCTTTTCAAAACCATCTGTATGTTGTCGGCCCTGTTGTTTTCTGCAGGATGTGCCGACAAGGTCAGCATAGTCTGGACCGAAGGCGAGACCGATCCTGACACACGCGAGGTTGTTCACACCCTGACCGTGAAGAATGCTCCGGAAGGAACGGATTGGAATATATGGTTTACGTCAAACCATATATATATAGGGGATGATCTTGAGGGTGCCGAGGGCTCGATAAGCCTGCATCATGGCTGCTGGTACAAGATGACTCCGAAGGAACGTGAAGGGAAGGATCTTGTTCTGAAGTATACGGACCGTCCTCTCCAGCGTCACTGCTGGGCTCCGGAAGGCTTTGTCCTCGAGCATGGCGGAAAGACGGTGGCCTTGGATGCGGAGTATGTATTCCTCCCTTCCGAAAGGATTCCGGATTTTGCCTATAACCAGGTCGAGACACATGTCTGGGATATGATACCGTCTCTCAAGAATGTTGCTGTGTCAGAAGGAACCACCAGGCTGGAGACTGTTCCGGCAGCTCAGATTGTTCCGGCAGACAAGGCGGGATGGTATAGAATCACTCTTGACGGCACATGCAAGGTGGAGGCTGCCGACGAGGATGGTGCGTGGTATGCGAAGGTCACATTGGACAACCTCAAGAGGAATGCAGGTGGAAATGAAATTCCGAACATGGTCATCGAGGACTGGCCTGATATGGGATATAGAGGTTTCATGCTTGACATATCAAGGAACTTCACCACCAAGGACAACATACTCAGGTTCATCGATCTTCTTGCACACTACAAGGTCAACATATTCCATCTCCATTTCGGAGATGACGAGGGATGGAGAGTGGAGATTGAGAAGTTTCCGGAACTCACCACTTATGGCGCGCATCATGCGTTCCCTCACAGGAATGAGGCTGGAGAATATGTTGAGGAAGAATATCTGATGCCTTCATACAATGGAAGCATAGATCCTGATGACATGTCGTCTTCAGCAAACGGATATCTCACCAAAGAAGATTATATCGAGATTCTTAAGTATGCATGGGAGCGCCGTATCAAGGTGATCCCGGAATTTGATACACCGGGTCATTCGAGAGCTGCCATCAAGGCGATGGATGCCTATTCAGAGCGTGTGGGCAGTGATGAATTCCGACTTTCTGACCCAGAGGACAGATCTGAATACTGCTCTGTTCAGTATTACAAGGATAATGCTCTTAATGTGGCCATGCCGTCGACATACAGATTCATCGAAGTTGTATTTGACGAACTTATCGCATATCATGCAGAGGCCGGAGTGCCTCTTCCTGCCATCCATGTAGGAGGAGACGAGGTCGCCAAGGGTGCATGGTCCGCATCTCCTGCCTGTCTTGAAATAATGAAGGAAAGGGGCTGGGACAACGTCGAGCTCATGAAGTCATACTATATCGAAAAAGTACTTGACATAGCCGAGTCCAGAGGCGTGAAGATCGCCGGATGGCAGGAAGTCGTCATGGACCTTGAGGATCATGTGTATGATAGGCTTAAGAAGAATCTCTATTCCGTGAATTTCTGGCACACCGGCCATGGTCAGGAAGAATATCCGTATCAATATGCAAATGACGGTGTTCCGACAGTGCTTTCGAACATGACGAATACATATGTGGATTTTGCATATACTCCTGACAAGACCGAGCGCGGACTCTCGTGGGGCGGGTTTGTGGATGAGCGACGCAGCTTCTCTCTTCTGCCTTATGACATTTATCGTTCTGTACGCTGGGATGACCATGGAAGAATACGTGATATTTCCACCCTTCCTGACGGGAAGACTCTTCTGAAGGCTCGGGAGAATGTCATCGGTGTCCAGGCGCAGTTATGGACAGAGACAGTAAGGTGTTTCGACCATGTGACTTCATATGTCTTTCCTAAGGTGTGCGGCGTCTTCGAAAGGGCATGGAATGCCAGTCCTTCATGGGAGGGGACATCGGTGGCTGACGATCCTGCTTTCTTGCAGGAACTCGACAGATATTACAGTACTGTGGTTTCTCATGAGATTCCATATTATGAGGAAATGCAGATAGCATATCGTCAGAGAAAAAACTAAAACAATCAGAATCCAAAGATGAAAAGAATATTGATATCCATTACTCTTTTGCTTGGCTCCGCCATCATGACCTTTTCACAGGTGCTTGACAGGGACAGGTCCAAGTATGCTGTGAACAATTTCGCGGAAGATGACAAGTATACGATGCTTCAGCCGTATGAGACGGTTTCTGTCCAGGAGCCGAAGGGCAGAAAGGTAAAGAACATCATCTTCATGATCGGTGACGGAATGGGTCTGGAACAGATCAGTGCCGCATGGGTGTGCAACGGCGGAAAGCTGAATCTGGACAATTTCACGAACGTCGGTATTCAGAGGACTTATTCTGCAAACAAGCTCGTGACGGATTCGGCGGCTGCGGGAACAGCACTGGCGACAGGTCATAAGACCGATAACGGAATGATCTCCATGACTCCCGACACCGTGGCCGTGAAGTCTCTGGCGGAAGAGGCTATGGAGAAGGGAAAGAGAGCTGGTGCAGCAGTGACCTGCCGTGTAAACGATGCGACTCCTGCAGTTTTCTTCAGCCATTCGGCAAGCCGCAAGAATCAGGAGGACATCGTGGAACAGATGGCCGGCAGCGGAATCTATTTCCTCTCAGGAGGCGGTACCAAGTTCTGGCGTGACAGAGAAGACGGCAAGGACATTTCTGAGGACGTGAAGGCGAGAGGATATTCTTATGTCGAGACTAAGGAAGATCTCATGGCTGTGGAGAACGGTCCTGTGATCGCCCTTATGGACAGTTATGAACTTAAGCCATCCCTTGACCGTGGTGATATTCTTCCGGCTTCCGTGACAAAGGCATTGGAACTGCTTGACAACAGGAAGGGCTTTTTCCTGATGATTGAAGGTTCCATGATCGATGATGGCGGCCACGACAATAAGGCCGGTCACACAATGGAAGAGATATTCGACTTTGACCGCACTTTGGGAATCGTTCTTGAGTGGGCTGAGAAGGATGGCCAGACTCTCGTCATTGTGACAGCAGACCATGCCACAGGAGGAATGACACTTCTTAGCGGAAGCGTTGATGAAAAAAGAATACGAGTGAATTATTCTACCACCGGACATAATGGCATTGCCATTCCGGTGTTTGCGTGGGGACCTCACTCTGAAGACTTTGTGGGAATTTATGAGAATACAGAACTCTCAGACAGGATCAGGGCATTGATCAAGTAGGGAGCATCTGCTAAAACCGACCGTATGATGATTTTAGGAATTGATTTAGGCGGGACAAATCTTTGCATGGGTATGGTAGATAACGGTGCCGTCGTCAGGACGATATCTGTTCCGTCATTTTCTCCTTCTGCCGGCATGGAGGAAACACTTGAGTATATGTCAGCGCATATTTCCTCCGTGATGTCTTCTGATGTCCGGAGAATCGGTATAGGAGTACCGTCTGTTGTCGACATCAATCAAGGAATAGTTTATAATGCTGCCAATATTCCGTCATGGGAGGAAGTCCATCTTAAGGAGTTTCTCGAAGATCGCTTCCGTATCCCGGTGCGTGTAAACAACGATGCCAACTGCTATGCCATGGGTGCATATGGCACTTATCCGGCAGAATCAAAGCCGGAGGTCCTTGTTACGGTGACTTTAGGTACCGGCATCGGCATCGGTGTCGTCGATCACGGCCGCCTTGTCTGCGGAGCCAATTGCGGTGCAGGGGAATTGGGGTATCTTCCGTATAAAGACAGTTGTCTGGAGGATTACTGCAGCCGGCAGTTCTTTGACCGTCATGGCGTAAAACCTCATGAGGCGTATGCTGCCGCACAGGCCGGAGATGTTGGATCTCTTCGACTTTTTGAAGATTTCGGCAGGAATCTCGGTCATGCGCTGATGGTTCTGATGTATGCCTATGATCCGAGTCATGTGGTCTTTGGCGGCGGAATAGCAAATGCCCTGCCTCTTTTCTCTGGTCCGATGAAAGAGTATATAAGAGAAAGATATCCGTTCCCGGGCAACTTCGCGAAGCTTCAGATTGATGTCAGGACAGAAAATGAAATACCGATAATAGGAGCATCCTTAATTTAAACCATATGATGAAAAGAACAATAACCATGATAATGACTGCGGGACTTCTTTGCGCCTGCACTCAGACCGTTGTATTGGACAATGGTGGCGAGTATCTGCTTGACAGATGGACTTTGAATCAGGAAGGGACCTCGATAACTTATGATGTGGAGGTGCCGTCGACCGTTGCCGGAGCTCTTTGTGACCAGGGGGTGCTTGGCGAAGACCTTCTGAACGGGCTGAATTATTTCGATGTTGACAAGAGCATCTTCGACAAGGTCTGGACATATAAGACCTCGTTTAATCTTGACAAGGTAGAAGGCCAGCGTTATGAGCTGGTGTTCAATGGATTGAATTATTATGCCGACATCTTTGTAAACGACAGGTGCATAGCATCTTCTGACACTCTTTACGGCGTTTTCCTCAAGAGAACTTTCGATGTCACCGACATCCTGGAGCGCAAGAACGACATTGAGGTGAAAGTCCGCCGTGCTCAGCCGGGAGATCTCAATATCGGTTTCGTAGACTGGAATCCGAGACCTCTGGATGAGAGCATGGGTATAATCCAGACAGTGAAGCTTTGTGCATCAGGAGCAGTCTCCGTTGAGGATGTATATGTGATTCCGGACCTTGATGTGGAAACTTTTGCAGCGGCTGACCTCGAGGTACGTGTAGATCTCAGAAACAGGACATCTGTTCCGGTGTGTGCGGACATTGCTGTCGCAATACAAGGAGGTGAGACCTGCTCGATTCCTGTGGAACTGGCTGCAGACGAGAGAAAGACTGTCGTGCTCACTCCGGAAAAGGCCTCGAACCTTCATGTCGAGAATCCGAGGGTATGGTGGAGTTACGACCTTGGCAATCCGGAGCTGTATGATCTCAATGTAAAGGTTTCATCAGAAGGTGAGGTGTCTGACAGCAAGGATGTGACTTTTGGCATAAGAAAGATAGAGAGCTGGCTTAACGGGCATGGTTACCGACAGTTTGCCCTCAATGGCAAGGAAATCCTTCTCAAGGGCGCAGGCTGGACTGACGACATCTTCCTCAGAGACACTCCTGAAAGTCTTGAAAGGCAGATCCGTTATGTGAAGGATATGAACATGAATCTTGTCCGCTTCGAGAACATCTGGGGCAAGGATGACACTGTTTACGACCTTTGTGACAGGCATGGTGTGCTTGCACTCGTGGGATGGAGCTGTCAGTGGGAGTGGGAGAACTACTGCGGCATTCCTGAGATTCATCATGTGGGATGCATCTATGAACCGGAGACGATAGATCTTGCGGCAAGATATTTCGAGGATCAGGTCATAAGACTTCACAATCATGCGTCGGTGATCGCGTGGATGACAGGCAGCGACTGCGTTCCTATAGCGGAGCTTGAGAGGCGTTACCTCGACACATATGCAAAATATGACTATCGTCCTTACATCAGTTCGGCAAAGAGCCTCAAGAGCGAGCTTACAGGCTGGTCAGGCAGCAAGATGGCAGGTCCGTATGAATATGTAGGACCGGACTATTGGTATCTGGATACTCAGAACGGAGGGGCTTTCGGATTCAATACGGAAACAGGAATTGGTGCGAATATCCCTCAGGTAGAGTCTCTCAGGAAGATGATACCAGAAGACAAGATCTGGCCTGTAAACGAGTACTGGGACCGCCATTGTACGACTTCCGGTACTGCGATGAACTCCATGAGTGAACTTACCCGAGTGATCAACGGCATCTATGGTGAGGCGGAAAGTCTGGATGACTATGTCAGAAAGGGACATGCAGTGGACTATGATGCAACCCGCGCTATGTTCGAAGCGTTCCGCGTCAACACTCCTGTCTCTACTGGTATTGTGCAGTGGATGCTCAATTCCGCATGGCCTTCCATCTATTGGCAGCTGTATGATTACTATGGAGTTCCCGTGGCGGCATACTATGCTACCAAGAAAGCCTGTGAACCGCTGCAGCTGATCTATAACTACAAGGATCATAACGTGTATGCCGTCAATGAAGGCAAAGAATCCATGGATGTGGTCGCGACAGTCAAGATCTATGATGCGGATTCAAAGCTTATTGATGAGCAGTCGCGTACGTTCTCTTCGGCATACCGCAAGACGGTGAAGGCTTTCGACTTGAACAGCTTCCAGGGAACGCCACATTTCGTTGCTCTCGAACTGGCTGATGCCGATGGCAAGTTCATAGCAGACAATTTCTACTGCATCGGAGCGAAACCGAATGTGTACGACTGGGAGGATTTCACGTGGTACTATACTCCTGTAACAGAGTTTACGGATCTCAGGTTTGCTTTCTCTCAATCTGAAGCAGATGTAGACATGACGGTGGAGGAAAAGGATGGCGGTTATGTTGTCACTCTTGTAAACAATTCGCCTGTCATATCTTTCCTGAACATTCTTAAGGCCAAGGATGCGTCCGGCAATCTCGTAGTTCCGACATTCTGGAGTGACAACTTCTTCCCGCTTCTCCCAGGACAGGAAAAGACAGTCACTTGTCTTGCAGATGTCAGTGGGGTGCAGGTTGAATTGAACAATTAATCATACCTGTCATGTCAAGGAGCATGCTTATATGGCTGACTGCTGTTCTTGTTTTCAGCGGTTGCGGCCAGGGAAATATCAGGATTCCTGTGATGGGGGCTTCCGCAGTCTATGAAGTCGATGTGGAGGAGATATCAGGTCTATGCCTTGATGCTGACAAGAGTGCGCTGATCTCTTGCGGAGACCAGGGCCTGGTGAAGCGGATTACGTTTGATGGAGAGGCAAGTGAAGTCTTGGTGTATCCTGCAGATATGGAAGGCATCACTCTTCATCCGGCGACCGGCGACCTCTATCTTGCAATTGAAGGACGTCAGGAAGTCGCCAGACTTGCCGCACCTTCTTTTGTTACTTATGAGACAGTCTTCAAGGTTCAGGAGGCCATTGACGGCAACTATCGCAATGGCGGGCTTGAGGCTGTGGAATATTATGAGGACGACGTGCTTTGGGTCGGAAGCCAGACCGGGGCGAATCTGTGGCAGTATAAGGTTGACGGAACTCTTGTCTCAAAAATCACTCTATCGGAGTTCGCCACAGAGATAGCAGGGCTATGCTATGAACCGGAAACCGGCCTTTTGTGGGTGACTGATTCCAATCTGGCGAAGATATTCCTTTGCACAACACAGGGCTCCCTGCTTGAGACATACGACGTTCCTTTCATTGAGAATCTCGAATCCATATGCGTAGACCGCGGAAGAGGCTGCGTATGGGTGGCCAGCGACGAAGATTCCCCAAAACTCTATAGAATAGTATTTGATTTCTAAAACATTTACATATGAAAAAGAATTTTCTGATTACTGTTTCGGTATTTGCACTTGCTGCTTTGTCCTGCAGCCGTGCGCCGGAGACTCCTAAGAATGTCATTTATCTTATCGGTGACGGCATGGGATTCGGAGCCGTTTCGACTCTGCTCCTGTCAGAAGATGCTGTGACAGGATTCGAGCAGGCTCCGGTCATAGGTCTCAGCGAAACATGCTCAGCAAACAATTATGTGACTGATTCTCCGGCAGGCGGAACAGCCCTTGCCACGGGAACCAGGACCAAGAACGGCTATTGTGGCGTGGATCCGGATGGAAATCAGTTGACAAGCATCTTGCGAAAGGCTCAGACCATGGGTAAACATACTGCAATAGTGGTGAATACTACTCTGACAGAGGCGACCCCCGCAGCATTCTACGCAGGTGTCACCAGCAGAAAGATGACATATGACATTGCGAAGCAATTTACCGAGAGCGGGGTCGATTATGCCATAGGTGCCGGCCTTGACCATTTCATCAACCGCCCTGACAACAAAGACCTGACTGCTGTCCTGATTGACAAAGGATATGATGTATATCTCAACTGGGAGGCTGTGCTTGATGCCTCTTCCGATAAGTTCGTCGGCATTCTCCCTCTGTATGATGTACATCGCAGAGAAGAGAAGAACGACAACGTAGCCGGAGCTGCAGAAGGACAGGAAGTATGTCTGGCCGCTCAGCTTGCGGCAGCGGATGAGGAGGGTGAGACCTCACACCTCTCAGAACCTGCAGTTTATCTGGAGAAGGCTACTGCAAAGGTGCTGGATCTCCTTTCTCGCAACAACAAGGATGGTTTCTTCTTCATGATCGAGAGTGCGATCATTGACGGTTACGGACATAACAACGATTCGGATGGCATGGTCGAGGAAATGCACGAATTCGACCGCACATTGAAGCAGCTGGTGGCTTATGTGAATGAGCATCCCGAAACATTGCTGGTAGTGACAGCCGACCATGAGACAGGAGGCACATGCGTAGACTATAACAGTTATGAAGTTGGCGGCACATCTCCGGTACAACTGATGTTCGGCACGAAAGGTCATACGGGAACAGTCGTTCCTGTATTCGCATATGGCGCCGGAGCTGAGGCATTCGGCTGCGTCATGAAGAATACCGACATTCCAAAGAAGATAGAGGCACTAATGAGGCCTGGCGCATAATCGCCTGAACGTCAGTGTTTTACGAAAACCTCGTGCTCCCTTTGGGCAGCACGAGGTTTTCGTAATGCGCTGGTTTGCAGATAGTTAAGCGCCAGCGCTTTTGGGGTATATATAAAGAAAAAAGCCGACCTTAGTAAAGGACGACCTGCATATAATTGTACCACGTCTGGTTATTTCGCATAACAAAGGTCATCCGAAGATGACCTGTTCTGGAGCGGAAAACGAGGCTCGAACTCGCGACCCCAACCTTGGCAAGGTTGTGCTCTACCAACTGAGCTATTT
>X418_Giraffe__coassemble_8_pt1 | contig 64397 bp, 59 predicted proteins | sample X418_Giraffe__metabat2_high_PE_001 | metagenome-assembled genome bin X418_Giraffe
TCTTCAATCCGCTCTCGAAGGAAGACATCGAGAAGATCATCGACATAGAGATCAAGGGACTCAGAAGACGAGTCAAGGAGGCCGGATTTGACCTGAAGGTCACTCCTGCAGCAAAGAGGTTTGTCGCAGAGGAGGGATATGACCCGAGCTACGGTGCAAGACCGCTCAAGAGAGCCGTCCAGCGCTTCATCGAAGATCCAGTATCGGAGCACATCATTACAGAAAGGATGATTTCCTGCAATAAGAAAACGGGAAGCAACGTGATACGCGTGAGTCTGACCAAAGACAAGGAGAACACTCTCGTGGAGTGGGCTTAGGCCATGGTTATGTCCTTGATCTCCAGTCCAAGCTCATCAACGAGGTCTGCCATTGCCATAAAGGTCTCGTCTGATGCGAACATTGCGCTGAGGCGTGATAAAGTGTCTGTCGTATTCATAACCGTTTCGTTTAACTGATGCAAAGGTAATGGCACCTTGTGCCACTTTAAGGCACATTTAAAGGTTTTTCACATAAAAATTCTATATTTATCGTCAAATTCGTCGAAAATTATGGAAAACAACGAAAGATACACCGACAAACTGGCAAAGTACATACTGATTGCAGCAGCCGTGCTGCTCGTCGGTCTCATATGCTGGTATTTCCGAAGCGTGCTTCTGTACATCATCATTGCCGTAGTGGTATCGCTCATTGCAAAGCCTCTCATGGGTCTGATGCAGAAGATCAACATCAAGGGAAGAAGGATTCCATGCTGGATATGCGCAGCGGTCTCCCTGTTCCTGGTCATCGGAGGACTCATCGGATTTGCATGCCTTGTGGTGCCGATCATCAGCGGCATAGTCAAGAACATCTCTCTTGAAAGCATCGAAACCTCGCTCAGAAGCATTGCCGGTCCGCTGGCTGACTTCAACTCGTTCCTGAGCCACAGCTTCCCACGTCTGGGAGAAGACTTCAGGCTGGAAGTCGCCATTGCGCAGGAACTCCAGAGCATGTTCGATGTGTCAGTATTCTCATCATGGATCGGCTCTGCGGCATCATACATGACAAGTCTGGCTGTCGGTCTTTTCTCTGTCGCATTCATAGGATTCTTCTTCATCAAGGATGACGGCACATTCACAAACATAGTATGCGCACTCGTTCCGGACAAGCACGAAGAGACCACAGAACAGGCAATCTCAGACATCGGCTATCTGCTTTCAAGATATTTCATAGGAGTGCTCATCGAGGTGCTCGGCGTCGCGCTTATCAACTTCCTAGGACTGCTCCTCATAGCGCGCCTGGGATTCAACGCAGCGATCGGAATAGCCTTCCTTACCGGCATTCTCAACATCATCCCTTACGTGGGACCGCTTATCGGTGGAGTGCTTGGAACAATTCTCGGCATAGTCATCAAGTACAGCAGCGCAACCCCTCTGGGTCTTGACGTCAATTTCTGGATATTCACAGCAATACTTATAGCCATCTTCTGCTTCACGCAGCTGATAGACAACATCCTGTACCAGCCTGTCATCTACTCGACCAGCATCAAGGCAAAGCCGCTCGAGATATTCATAGTCCTTCTCATCGTCGGCCATATCGGAGGCGCGCTGGCAATGATTGCGGCCATACCGATGTATACCGTTATGCGCGTGATTGCATTCCGATTCTTCGGACATTACAAGGCGATCAAGAGACTCATCCCCGACGAAAAACTCATAACAAACACAAAAACGAATGAAGATGAATAAGATTCTGATGAAGATGGCTGCAGTAGCAGCCGCACTCGTCGCTGCATTTACTTTGGAGGCCCAGGAGAAACAGATTTCTCCTGACGGCACATATATGTTCGTTAAAAGGGACACATGCGACCTCTATCTGGACGTATACAATCCGGCAGAAGGAAGCCAGACAAGCGTCTCCGGAAAGGAGAAACCGACCGTCATATTCATGTTCGGAGGAGGATTCATCCGCGGAACAAGAGACGACCAGAGCTACAATTACTGGTTCAGGAAGATGACCGAGAACGGATACAGGATCATCTCCATCGACTATCGTCTCGGCCTGAAAGGATCGACAAAGGTTGGCGTGGCGCAGGTTAATGTACTCGACAAGGCCATCCACATGGCCGTAGAGGACCTGTTCAGCGCGACACAGTTCATCATCGACAACGCCGAGACATTAGGCGTCGACCCTGCAAACATCGTGATCAGCGGCTCGTCTGCCGGCGCCATCACCGTGATGCAGGCGGAGTATGAGATAAGCAACATGACCAAATGGGCATCAGTCCTTCCTTCCGGTTTCAACTATGCAGGAGTGATGTCTTTCTCTGGAGCGATCCTCTCGAGAGAAGGCAAAGTGGATTATAAGAAGCGCCCATGTCCTACCCTCATGCTGCACGGAACCTCTGACGAGCTCGTACCATACAAGCAGATCGCAGTGTTCAACCTCGGATTCTTCGGAGGCGGAAAGCTTGTCGAGAGATTTGCGAAGTTCGGATTCAACTACAACATGTACCACTTCACAGACTACGGTCACGAAATTGCAATGTCGATGGCCACCACCATGGACCTTCAGTTCAAGTTCCTGGAAAACAATGTGATGCAGAACAAGATGAGGATAGTCGAAGCATGGATTGACGACCCTGACGTATGGAAAGGTTCAGGTCCGCAGTCCAGAAAGGAATTATATGGCAAGTAAAAATTAAAGCAGGTCGGTCGACCTGCTTTAATTTTACTCTGCCAGTTTGTCCAGGCACAGCTCTATGAGCTTGCGTACCTGTGGCTTGTAGTCCGGATTGCTGGCCTTATGATGTCTGTGAGCAATAATGCAGCATACTGTGCCGGCATTGTGCCCGAGGTGTGCTGCGATACCTGCGATTGCAGAGCCTTCCATCTCGAAGTTTGTAACCTTGAGGTCACCGAAGCGGAAACTTTCGAATGTGTCAAGCATGTCAGGCATTGCAAGCGGCATGCGGAGGACACGGCCCTGAGGGCCGTAGAAACCCGAAGCGGCTATGGTCATGCCCGGGAATGTGCAGTCACGGAACTTGTCGGACATCTTCTTGCCCGCCTTTACGAAATAAGGATCAGGAAGATGCTTATTCCATCCTGTATGCTTCTTGAAAGCCTCCTCGATGTCGGGCATTGCAATATTTTCACGGTCTGCATACCAGTTAAGGAGGCCGTCACAGCCCACAGAAATATGCGAGAAGACAAATCCGCCGAGAGGAATCTCAGGCTGGATTGCGCCTGATGTTCCTATGCGAAGTATGTTGAGCTCACGATGCTCCGGCTTCACTTCGCGGGTCTCGAAGTCTATGTTTGCCAAGGCGTCGAGCTCGTTCATGACTATATCGATGTTGTCTGTACCGATACCGGTCGAGAGAGCCGTCATCCTGACACCCTTATATTTACCGGTCACCGAAACGAACTCACGGGACTGGTGTCTGAACTCCTTATCATCAAAATACTCGGCAATCATATCTACCCTGCCAGGGTCTCCCACGAGGATTACATTGTCAGCAAGTTCCTCAGGACGAAGGTGCAGATGAAAAACGGATCCATCTCCATTGATTATCAATTCTGATTCTGCGATTCTCATAATCGTGCATATTAATCTATTATCCGTCAAATATAGGTTTTTCCTTGCAAAATTCCTACTTTTGCGGTCGTTGTTAACATTTAGAATATGTGGCAGAGGATTCAAACCCTATACCTGGGCATAGCGACAGCCCTTATAGTTTCAATGTTTTTCTGCAGGTTCGCCACCATCGCCGGACCTGAAGGCACAGAAGCGGTCATCAGATACTATGAAAAGACCCCTTTTCTGGTCCTGCTGATCATGCTCACGACAGCTCACGTCGCATCCATTGCAAGCTGCAAGTCTTTCTTCCTGCAGGCCAGAGTCGCCAGCATAGCTGCGCTCCTGGCCCTGGGATTCCAGATATGGCTTGCAGTTGACTTCTTCAAGTATCACAATGAAATGACATTCTCCTTATCGCTTCTCTTCCCGCTGACAGCCGCAGTGCTGGATTTCATGGCGGCGCAGAGATCGATGGTGGACGAGATGACGCTGCAGAGCATCAGGGCTATAAAAAAGAAAAAGAACAGACGATAAGGTCTGTTCTTTTTCTTTAGTCAGACACCCGGTCAAGGCTCTACAAGTGCGAAAGACAGATTGCCTTTGCAGCAGAGATTGCCTTTGACATGGAGCTGTGCCTCACAGAAGAAGAGCGATCCTCTCGATGATTTAAGGCGTGCTGTAACCTCGCATGTATCTCCCGGTTTAACCGGATGCTTGAAGCGGAGGTTGTCTATGCCGCTATACATAGTCAGTTTGCCTGTTATCGCATCCTTTACCAGCAGCGCGCAGCTCTGCGCCATGATTTCGCACAGGATGACTCCCGGCACTATAGGTTGCCCGGGGAAATGTCCGCGGCAGAAGAACTCGTCTTCCTTGATTGTATATCTTGCGTGTGCAACTCCTTCAGAGTCCAATATCACTTCGTCAACAAGAAGCATAGGTTCCCTGTGAGGGAGAAACTCCTTCAGTTCATCTCTATTCATATTGGGGTCAATATCTTATTGCTCTGAATATTTTCTGAATGCGACACATCCGTTGTGCCCACCGAATCCGAGCGAATCGGAGATTCCTATGGTAAGGTCTGCCTTCACTGCCTTGCAAGGTGTATAATCCAGGTCACACTCAGGATCAGCTTCGTCAAGATTTGCAGTCGGAGGCACTACGCCTTCCTTCAGTGCAAGGACTGTAGCCACAGCTTCAACTGCGCCTGCAGCGCCAAGCATATGGCCGACTGTTCCCTTCACCGAGCTGATATGCGCCTTGTATGCATCCTCACCGAGAGCAAGCTTGAAAGCCGCCGTCTCCGAAGTATCGTTCAGCGCTGTTCCTGTGCCGTGCGCATTGATATAGAGGACATCTTCTGAATTATACCCAGCCTCATCAAGGGCCTGTCTGATTGCCGCCGCCTGGGTCACGCCGTCTGGACGTGGAGCTGTCACATGGTGTGCATCACAGGTGTTTCCATATCCGCATACTTCAGCGATGATCTCAGCTCCGCGGGCCTTTGCATGCTCATATTCCTCAAGAACCAGCATTGCCGCACCCTCGGCCATGACGAAGCCTCCCCTGTTCTTGTTGAACGGGAGAGATGCATACTTAGGGTCTTCTGACCTTGAGAGAGCCTTTGCATTTGCAAATCCGGCTATTCCCAGAGGTATGACTGCCGCTTCCGAACCACCTGCTATGATTGCATCAGCATATCCATGCTTTATGGCCCTGTAGGCTTCTCCGATCGCGTGTGTCGATGTCGCACATGCTGTCACGACAGGGAGGCACGGACCGCATGCCTGGTTTCTGATGGCGATGTTGCCGGCTGCGATATTCGCAATCATGGTCGGGATGAAAAGCGGAGATACCCACTTTGGTCCTTCGTTGAGCAGTTTCTCGGTCTCACGGACCTGTGTGGCGAACCCACCGATTCCCGAACCGACATACACTCCATAACGGAATGGGTCTATGTTTCCTTCCTCGCCTGACTTCAGACCGGCCTGCCTGACAGCCTGCCATGCCGCCGCAACTGCATATATGGTAAACTTGTCCTGCTTTCTTGCAAAAGCCGGCTCGATTTCATAGTCGGCAGGATTGAAGTCCTTGACTTCACCGGCGATCCTGACCGGAAGATCATCAGTCGGGAAGGATTGAATGATATTGATTCCGCACTCCCCGGCAAGAAGATTCTTCCAATATGTCTGTACATCGTTTCCTACCGGAGTCACCGCTCCGGTTCCGGTCACTACTACTCTTCTGTTCATATATAGTACTGTTCCAAGTTAGCTTCTTGATTATGAGATTCTTGCATATACTTCTGCAATAACATGCTCTGCTCCGAAGATCAGATCCTCGACTATGGCCTTTGCAGGCTCTATCTTATTCACCATTCCGGCGCACTCGCCTGCCATATAGCTTCCGTTCACATCGCCTTCCCGGACAGCTTTCCTGAGGGCTCCGCTGCCGAATGCCAGGATGTCCTCCTGCTTTACTGACGGATCAGACTCCATCCTTGCGAATGTCTTGGAGAAAGGAGTCTTGAGAGAACGGACCGGATGTCCGAGAGACTTTCCTGTGATGATTGTAGATATGTCCGATGCCTTAAGAATCTTTTCCTTATATATTTCATGAGCATTGCACTCCTCTGCTGAGAGAAATCTTGTTCCCACCTGCACGGCTTCTGCTCCCAGCATGAAGGCAGCAGCAGCTCCACGACCGTCGCATATTCCTCCCGCAGCAACTACCGGAATGTCAAGAGCGTCCACAACCTGTGGCACAAGCGGCATGGTATGCAGTTCGCCGACATGTCCACCTGACTCCGCGCCTTCCGCCACCACTGCATCCGCTCCCGCGGCCTGCATCTTGAGGGCAAGCGCCACTGAAGCGACAACAGGAATGACCTTGATGCCTGCCTCCTTCCACATAGGCATGTACTTCGCTGGCGAACCAGCACCAGTGGTCAGGATTCTCACGCCTTCCTCAACAACCATGTGTGCAATCTCCTCAGCATTGGGAGCCTGAAGCATTATGTTGACTCCGAAAGGCTTGTCTGTGAGTTCCCTGCACTTTCTTATTTCGTTGCGGACAGTTTCCGTGCCCGCATTTATTGACGAGATGAGTCCGAGGCCGCCCGCATTAGAGACTGCGGCTGCCAGAGACGAGTCGGCCACCCAGGCCATTCCTCCCTGAAACACCGGATACTGTATTCCGAGCATTTCACATATTCTGCTTTTAATCATACTTCAGATTAAATTTAGAGAAACAAATATAACTATTTTCGTCTTACCATTCAAATAATACGGCTCCAGAGACAAAGCCTGCGCCAAAAGCGCTCATTGAAACAAGGTCACCTTGCTTGAACCTTCCGGCTTTTCTGCACTCATCCAAAAGTATCGGGCAGGACGAGCTGGACGAGTTGCCATGATCCTCTACGTTTGTCGGAAATTTCTCCTGAGGCTGCTCCATGCTGTGTCTGATTGAATCAATGATCCTTATGTTCGCCTGATGCAGAAGATAGTGGTTCACATCGTCAGGAGAGCAGTTCACATCTTCCAATGTCCTTCTTATATCCTTTTCCGCCGCTTTTACTGCAAACTTGAAAACTTCCTGTCCCTTCATCTGGAGAGGGACATCCTCTTCTTCCTTGGTTATGAACGGAGTCGGCTGAAGTCTGCGCATCTGCCAGAGTTTCTCTGTCGCGCTGGCAGACGAGAGTTTTATGCTCTTTATATTGTCTCCCGGACCAAGAACTGCCGCTCCTGCCCCGTCACCGAAGAGGACGCATGTCCTGCGGTCTGTCCAGTCTGGCATTCTGGTCGGTTCTTCAGCACATACTATAAGTAAGTTCTTCACTTTACCGGCCTTATAGTGAGACTCGGCAAGGTCAAGGGCGAATATGAATCCTGCACATGCGCAGTTTATGTCAATGCAAGGGCATGAGGCCCCTATTCCGCCCTGGATGATGCAGCTCAACTGCGGGGTGATGTACTCGTTCACCACATTAGAACAGATGATGTAGTCAAGGTCCGCCGCGCTGATGCCGGCATCGGCGAGTGCCTTCTGCGCCGCCTCGATCGCCATGTCCTCCAGCTTCTCATCTGAAATGACATGGCGGCTCTTCACTCCTGTGCGCGTAGTGATCCACTCGTCACTGGTGTCCAGGAACCGAGAGAGCGTCTCGTTTGTCACAATCTTCTTGGGAAGCACGCTTCCCGTTCCAATAATCTTCATTGTTTTCGGTTTTTATTCGTCGGCGCAAAATTATCGGGGTCCGGGAAGCTGAAAAAATTTATGTGGCGAGTGTATGATTTCGTTGGCGGAAGCCCTTGTCACCAGCGCATGCGGTGGCGGGATTTTGGTATTTGGGGCAAATTTTTCTAAATTTGCCGCGACTAAAACCAGAAAACTGATGATTCTTAACAAGAAACTGCCGACATTTCTGCTTGGCAAATACCAGCTTATAGGCACTGTGACGTTCTCAGTCCTGTTTGCTCTGGTATTCCTTAATATATATATTCCATTCTCAGACACAGCATGGTTCGGACTCGGAGACTCCGTGATGTTCGCCCTCACGCTCGCATACGCTACGGCTGCGATACTTACCCTCTCATTCAGCCGAGTCCTGATGTACAAGACGAGGAAATATTTCGAAATGCCTTTCTGGGCATATATACTCTGGTGCTGCTGCGAGATCATCACAGTGTGCGCTTTCTACACGTGGATGACCCTCAACCTGACAGCTCCGATGGACGAAGGCTGGTGGGACATTTTCAGCAGAGCACTTCTCTATGGTGCAATCGCCATCGGTGTTCCTTACATCATCTCAGGAATGTACTTCACGATCATCGACAAGAACAACACCATCAAGGTGATGAACTACGAGAATGTCGTGACTGACGAGGCTGATGCTCCAAAGACGACAGGAGCAAAGCAGAAGATCACGCTGTTTGACAACAGCGGCACGCTTAAGCTATCGCTCAGTCCCGAGAACCTATATTACATCGAGTCTGATGACAACTACATAAAGGTCTGGTACACAGATACCAAGGGCGAGCTTAAGCAGTACATGCTCCGCTGCCGTCTCAAGACTGTAGAAGAGAGTTTCAAAGGCAGCGGTCTTGTGAGATGCAACAGGAAATATATCGTGAACATCAAGAAGGTGGCGATGCTCAGGAAGGAAAGTGAGGGATATGTCCTCGACCTTGGAAACGAGGCGATACCGCCGCTTCCTGTGACAAAGACTTATACAGATATCATTCTGAGTCACTTCACCGACGAGAGTCCATTGCTTGAAGTGCTTGAAGACTAAGAAAGGCGGTCGTTTGACCGCCTTTCTTAGTCTTCCAACTCACATCCCGTGAAGAAGAAATCGATCTCTGCCTTTTCCTTCGTGAAGCAGAAGTATGTCATCTCGCACATCGAGCAAACCTGGCCGTCATGGCTGAGAGTCGCTTCAATGAAAGCGAAATTGCGCTTCATCTCCTTAATGTGTCCTCTGATTTCTATCTTGACACCCTCTCCGGTCGGCACAGGGCGACGGTATTTCATCGTGAGGCTTGTGGTCATGCCCGCTGTCTGAAGCTTGCGGTTCACGATCCATCCTCCGAGTTCATCCATCAATGTCGCCTGGATGCCTCCGTGCAGTGTCTTCAGCCATCCCTGATAATTGTCTCCGGATTCCCAGATGCAGACAAGGTCGTCTCCATCCTCATGGAATTCCATCTTCAGTCCGCATGGATTGTCCGGACAGCATGCAAAGCAGTTATACCCCTGCTCCTCCAGTCCCAGATATGGGTTCTTGATCTTCTTCATGACGCAAAGATAGCCATTTTTCCGTTCCGCCCGTCATGCAAACCGGCGTTCTGTTACCCAAATGTGCTCGGTGGTCGTTTTGGTTGACCACCGAGCACACTAACTTGCGTTACACTGCCCTGTATGGCATATTGCCGTGCTTGGTCGTCGCACAAAATGACCACCGAGCACATTTGAAGGCTAATCGTCTTCTTCTAGTACGAAGACTTCATCTGCGTGCTTGCCGAAATATCTGGCAATCTTCAGAGCAACGACTGTCGATGGCATATATCTGCCGGTCTCGATGAAGTTGATGGTCTGTCTTGAGACTCCGACAGCCTCCGCCAATTCCTGCTGGGTGATGTTCTTGATCGCCCTTTCCACCTTTACATTATTCTTCATTCTGCGTCCTCCCTACATTGTCTTCTCATGTTCCAGATGGAGATGCGGAATATGATCAGATAGATGATGATATATGTATCTATGCTTCTAAGCCCATAACTGATACCATTTCCTGTCAGGATGGTAACCAAAGACGATATAAACGGCATCGAATAAAGATTTCTGAAACCATGCAGGAAAGACATCAATAGATTGGTGATCATGAATAATCCCAATGCAATGAATGCAGTCGTGGCAATGGACCTTCGTCTGATGGAATCTATCATTTCATCCTCATCCCTCTCTTCCGTCATCACGATCACGAAGATGCCGAGGAAGAAGAGAAGATACATCACCATAGATATGAACCTTGTATGGGTCTGAGGGATGATTTCCCATACGTTTGCCATAAGAAGGCCAAGAACAAATGACAGAACAGAAACTATTATCAGTCCATATCCGCATTTGCGAAATCTCCACGGGAGCATATAGGTCTTATTTTTCATTTTCTGTCCTCCTGATCTTTATCATTTCATAATTGAACTTGCAGATGTACATGATGAAGCATACAAATACAGAAGCGAATGAGAAGTACATGAATGCCAGGTCATAAACAAAGAGAATGGCAATCAGCATCAGTATTGCCGTGCACCAGAAGCTCCATACAAACGACTGCATTCTGACCACGGCCGTCATTTCGTCTTCGTCCTTCTCTTTCGACAAGGCGATGAACACCAACGAAACCAGCAGACCAAGCATGCATATCTCATTTACAGGATCAGTCACTGTCATTCCGAACCATTGACTTGTGCTGGCAATATCCAGCGTAAAGAGAGCCGGGACTTTGACTGTGAAGCATTCGGCCTCGCATGGACCGAGAAGAAGCCATATACAGGCAGCAAGGAAAGGAACAAACATGATCAGTCCGATCAGCTTGAAATTGCGCGGAAGGAGATAATTCTTTTTCATATATATGGAATTTCTGCGACAAAGTTAAATATATTTTTCTAAATGTCAAGCATATTTAACATTTAGTTTAATATACTTGATATAAAATTAATTTTAAGGTGCATAAAATTTATTTTAGAACCGACAAAAAGAGAAAAAGTTGAAGAATCTTTTTTATAATCTGTCGATAGGTATTTCGGCAATACATATCTTCGGACCATGAAGAATATCGAATTGAAATATCTGTTCAGCGGAAACTGCTACCATGTCTGCACTAATGGACAGGAAACACCTGCAATCATAATGGACAAAGAGGACTTCAAGGTCGCTCACAACTACCTGGCGCTGGCAGGATGGAAGACAGGCATTGTCACACTGGTATACACGATCATGTCAAACCATGTTCACATCCTGATCGTATGCAAAGACAGGGATCAGGCGGCCAGATACATCAAGTTATTTAAGAAGCTGTACTCAATGCATCTGTCCCAAAAGTACAACATGTACGGAGCACTGAAAGGAATAGAAGACAGCATATCTCTCATAGATTCGGTTTCATATTTCAGAAACTGTGTGGCATACATATTAAGAAATGCATTATGCGCCAGAATATGCAAAAGAATCGAGGATTATCCATGGAGCAGCTATCCGTGTTACTTCAACATGCAAGCAAGCGAAGGAGCCAGAAGGATATCCGATCTGGGCGTGCGTGAGAGGAGGAGCATTCTGAAGACACGTCTGGATCTGTCCGAATGCCCATACCTTGTCAACGCAGAGGGGATGATCGAGGCGAAATCATTTGTCAGACACGACATTGTCGAGAGGGCTTTTGGCCATTCCGGAAAATTCTTTCTGGCAAGTCTGGGAACATGCAACGACGCAAAGATGGAATACGAAATGACCTGTAAGCCGCTTGTCCGTGTCAATGACAAGGAACTGGCAGAAGTCATCGAAGCATTGACAGAGAAAAGGTTTGCCGGAAAGCATATATCAGGACTCACTCAATCTGAGAAATGCTCAATCATCAAGAACATCTACTTCAATAACAAGACATCGATTCCTCAGCTGAGCAGAATTTTAGGACTGCCCAAAGCCATCATCAGACAGATACTGGGTACATAAAATGTGCTCGGTGGTCGTTTTGGTTGACCACCGAGCACACTAACTTGCGTTACACTGCCCTGTATGGCATATTGCCGTGCTTGGTCGTCGCACAAAACGACCACCGAGCACACTGTTGTCGATTATTCTGCTGCCTTGAGGCGCTCGGCGTTCTCGGCGATCTGGAGCTGGTCGATCACGTCCTGGATCGCTCCATCCATGAAGACAGGGAGGTTGTACATCGTGTAGTTGATGCGGTGGTCGGTCACACGTGACTGAGGGTAGTTGTATGTGCGGATCTTTGCAGAACGGTCACCACCGGCTACCATTGTCTTTCTCTTTGCTGAGATCTCGGCAAGATATTTCTCATACTCCATGTTGTAGAGACGGGTACGGAGCTCGGCGAGAGCCTTGTCGAAGTTCTTGAGCTGCGACTTCTCGTCCTGACACTGCACAACGATACCTGTCGGGATATGGGTGAGGCGGATTGCCGAATATGTAGTGTTCACTGACTGTCCGCCAGGACCTGACGAGCAGAATGTATCCTTGCGGATATCGTTCATGTTGAGCTCGATGTCGAACTCATCTGCCTCTGGAAGCACTGCAACTGACGCTGCCGAAGTATGCACGCGGCCCTGCGTCTCGGTCTGAGGCACGCGCTGCACGCGGTGCACGCCTGACTCATACTTCAGGACGCCATATACTCCGTCACCTGACACCTTGCAGACAATTTCCTTGAAGCCGCCGGCAGCACCTTCAGCCTGGTTGGTGATCTCCATTCTCCAGCCGCGTGACTCGATGTACTTCGAGTACATGCGGAAGAGGTCGCCTGCGAAAATCGCAGCCTCGTCTCCGCCCGAACCGCCGCGGATCTCAAGAATCGCGTTCTTGCTGTCCTGCGGGTCTGCAGGGATGAGGAGCAGCTTGATCTTCTCCTCCCACTCAGGAAGAACAGGCTCTATCTCTGCAATCTCCTCCTTTGCCATCTCACGAAGGTCCTCGTCCTTCTCGGTTGCAAGGATCTCCTTTGCCATCTCGTAGTTCTCGAGGATTCTCTTGAACTCGTTTCCGGCCTCTATGATAGGTGTCAGCTCCTTGTATTCCTTGTTGAGCTGCACGAACTTCTTCATATCACCAATCACTTCAGGGTCAGCAAGCTGTGCCTGAAGCGCCTCATATTTCTCCTGAAGGCCTAATACCTTCTCCAAAAGTGAATTGTCTGCCATATCTTATGGTTATTAATCGTGCAAAGATAGTAATATTATTTGATAGATTTCTCGACTTCGATCGAAATGACAAGGGTCATGTTCGAGAAGTCATCAGATGCTGCACTGCAGCTTGGGCGCAGACGCAGCCGAAGACTGCCGGGATGTATGATATTGTGCCCACCTGTGACTTCTTGTTGCGGTCCTCGCATGGCACTATTGAGTCCTTGTCAGGAAGTTCTTCCGAGAATACGACCTGGAAACCTTTGTTTATGCCAATATGTCTGAGGCGCTTGCGGACTATATATGCCAGAGGACAGTTGAACGACTTCGACACATCGGTCAGGCGGACCTTGGTGGCATCAAACTTTGCTCCGGCTCCCATTGACGAAACAAGCGGGATGCCGTTGTCCATGCAGTATTTTATAAGGTGGAGCTTGGGTGAAAGTGTGTCGATCGCGTCTACAAGGAAATCGATCTTATAGGCACCAAGCACCTCCCCGGCCTTCTCGGCTTCGAGGTATTGCTCAATTATCACGAGGTCAAGTTCGGGATTGATATCCATGAGTCTTTCAGCAAGGACCTGACATTTGGGTCTGCCTACTGTCGAATCAAGGGCTAGGAGCTGACGGTTCTTGTTGGTGACGGAGACATCGTCGCTGTCAAGGATTATGAGATGGCCGACACCGGCGCGCACAATCATCTCGGCGGCGTAGCCTCCTACGCCTCCGACTCCTATGACTGCCACGGTCGAGTTGCGGAAATGGTCAAGCATTTCATCCCCCACCAGCATGGCTGTCCTTTCTTGCCAATCGTATATCATAGTCTATTATAGTCTTAACCCCTCTTCTGGATCATGGATGTCTTCAGAATCATGGATGCGTCGTATGGAAGTGACATCGCACCCCCGCGTAGGGGGTGAGTCAGTGCCGAAGGCACGGGTCGGGGGTCACTGGAATACGATGCATTCATGATTACAGCCCTTTAGCCTTACCCTCGTCCCATATCGCATCCATTTCTGCGAGGGTCATGTCTGTGAGGTTGCGGCCCTGGCGGATGGTCTGTTCTTCGAGGTATGTGAAGCGGCGACGGAATTTGGCGCATGTGCGCTCAAGGGCCGTATCCGGATTAAGACCGTAGAGACGGGCTGCGTTTACTGTCGCGAAGAGGAAGTCTCCGAGCTCGTCTTCCGCTCTGTCATATGCCGCCGCCTTCTCTTCATCTGTCTGGGCTGCAGCCATGGCATCAAGCTCCGCCTGGTACTCGCCCATTTCCTCCTTCACCTTGTCCCATACCTGCTCCTTGCACTCCCAGTCGAAGCCGACTCCGCGTGCCTTATCCTGCATTCTGTAAGCCTTGAGAAGCGGCGGAAGGCCGTCAGGCACTCCGGAGAGCACGCGCTTGTTGCCGTCCTTCTCCTTGGTCTTGAGCATCTCCCACTGCTTGATGACATCCTCTGCATCACCTACCTCCGCAGATGAGAACACGTGCGGATGACGATATATCAGCTTATCACAGAGGAAGTTGATCACATCAACGATGTCGAAATGCTGCTTTTCCTCACCTATCTTGGCATAGAAAAGCACATGCAGAAGCACGTCTCCCAACTCCTTTGAAAGTTCGTGCTCCTGTCCTTTGAGGATGGCGTCACTGAGTTCATAGACCTCTTCAAGGGTCTGCGGACGAAGCGACTCGTTGGTCTGCTTTCTGTCCCAAGGGCATTTCTCCCTCAATTCGTCCAGTACATCCAGAATACGTCCGAATGCCTGCAGTTTATCTTCTCTTGTATGCATAGCGGGCACAAAGTTAGCAATTCTGCAAAAAATAACTATCTTTGGCGAGCTAATCACAAAATTATGCGTAAAGAAATCAGATTCGTATCGGCAGAAGAAGCCGTAAAGGTTGTCAAGTCCGGCGACCACATACACTTGAGCAGCGTAGCCAGCGCCCCACGCATCCTTATCGATGCATTGTGCGCACGCGGAGAAAGAGGAGAACTCCAGGATGTCCGCATCCATCACCTCCACACCGAAGGCCCAGCACCATACACAGACCCTAAATTCAACGGCATTTTCTTCCACCAGGCATTCTTCGTGGGAGCAAACGTACGCAAGAGCGTGCAGGCAGGATATTCAGACTATATCCCTGTATTCCTCAGCGAGACCCAGAAGCTGTACCGTTGCGGTGCGCTTCCTTGCGATGTGGCGATGATCCAGGTATGTCCTCCTGACAAGCACGGCTATGTGTCTCTCGGAACATCTGTAGATGCGACTCTCGCTGCAATCGAATGCGCAAAGACAGTGATCGCTGTCGTGAACCCTAACGTTCCTCGCGCATGGGGCCAAGCGATGATCCCTATGGACATGATCGACATATTCGTGGAAGGCAACGAGCCGCTCGAGCCTGCTCACTTCAGCGAGCCGAACGAAGTGGAGATCGCCATTGGAAAGCACTGCGCAGAGCTCATCGACGACGGAGCATGCCTCCAGATGGGCATCGGAGCCATCCCTAACGCCGTGCTCGCACAGCTCGGAGGCCACAAGAACCTCGGAGTGCACACTGAGATGTTCGCAGACGGAGTCCTCGAGCTCGTCGAGAAAGGAGTCATCAACGGCTCTAACAAGGTGACAGACAGAGGTAAACTGGTTTCTACATTCCTCATGGGATCGCAGAAGGTATATGACTTCATCGACGACAACCCAATGGTCGCAATGATGGATGTGGGATATACCAACGATCCGTTCGTCATCTCAAGGAACCCTAAGATGACAGCCATCAACTCTGCAGTCCAGATCGACCTCACAGGACAGGTCTGTGCAGACTCGATAGGAACAAGATTCTACTCCGGAGTAGGCGGACAGGTCGATTTCGTATACGGAGCATCACTCGCCCCACAGGGCAAGGCCATCATAGCGATGCCTTCAACGACAAACAAGGGCGGAAGCAAAATTGCGCCGACCATCATCGAGGGAGGCGGAGTCGTGACGACAAGACCGCACGTACACTATGTGGTGACAGAGTTCGGAGCCGTGGACCTCTATGGAAAGTCAATGCAGGAAAGGGCGAAGCTCCTGATCAGCATCGCGCATCCTGACCACCAGGAAGAGCTCGACAAGGCTGCTTTTGAAAGATTCGGCCCACACTATCACACAATAAAATAATCCTGGCATTCAAGCCACTGAATATCAAACGATTACACAAACCTCGTGCTCCCCTTGGACGGCACGAGGTTTCCATATATGACTAAAACTCAGACAGTTATGCGCCAGGATGCGAGATAAAAAAAGACGTAACCCGAGGGATTACGTCTTTTTTGCTTTTAATGAAAGAGATTACTTAGAAGCCTCTACTGAAACCTTTCTGAACTCCTTCATAGCCTTCATGAGGTTAAGAGCAGCCTTACGTGCGCGTGCGCCAGCAGCCTTATTACCCTTTTCTACCTGAGCGTCTGCATTCTTTGCGAATACCTCATACTCAGCCTTGATCTGATCTACAAGAGCTTTCATTTCTTTAATTTTTTAAATAGTTCGTAAACAATTAGCATCAAAACTTTCGCCAAGTTATGGATTCTCTTTTTATTTTCCAAATTTTTACTTCGAAAAGTAAAATATAAGGCGCCAACTGTTGCCTAAAAGTCGAATTATTTACTTTTTCGGTCTGGTATTAACGGTATTCATAGCCCTGTCTACACCTATTGTAGACCAAGCCTTTACGCCGTCAATAACCTTCTTGCATATCTCAGGAACCTGTTCCTTCTCATCAGCGCTGAATTCCCCAAGGACGAAATCAACCTGCTGCCCTCTGCTGAAGTCGCTGCCTATTCCGACCCTGATTCTGGCATACTCCTGGGTTCCGATAAGTTCAGTGATGTTGGTCAGGCCGTTATGTCCGCCGGCGCTGCCGTTCTTTCGGAGACGAAGCGTGCCGAAAGGCAGATTCAGGTCATCTGATATCACAAGAATGTTCTCCACAGGAATCTTCATCTCGTTCATCCAGTAGCGTACAGCCTTTCCGCTGAGATTCATATATGTGGAAGGCTTGAGAAGAGTGAACTTCCTTCCCTTGAACGAAACTGCCGCCGTGCTGCCATATCTTCCAGACTCAAAAGAAATATTGGACGCCTGAGCCCAGGCGTCCAATACCATAAATCCAATGTTGTGTCTGGTGTTGGCATATTCGGCGCCGATGTTTCCTAACCCGACAACCAAATAGTTCATACCGATTCAGATTACTTGCCCTGCTCCATCTTAGCCTGCTGTGTAGCACGGGTAGGACGTACTGAGCAGATGATTGTAGCCTTTGGTGACACGATAGTCACGCCATCATAGTTGAGGTCGCCTGCTACGATCTGCTTGCCGATCATGAGGTTGGTTGAATCAACCTCGAGAAGGTCAGGAAGTTTATCCATCATAGCGCTCACGCGAAGCTTGCGGCTTGAAACGAGGAGCTTACCACCCATCTTGACACCCTCTGAGTGTCCTACAACCTTCACAGGAACCTCGATAGTAACCGGCTTATCCTCAGAAACGAAGAGGAAGTCAGCGTGAAGAGCCTCGTCAGAAACCGGATGATACTGTACCTCGTGGAGCACTGCATAACCGCTTCTTCCGTCGCTGAGCTTAAGGTCGATGATGTAAGAGTTTGGAGTGTGAGTGATAGTCTTGAGATCCTTTGCATCGATAGTGAAGAGGATGTTCTCCATACCGAGTCCATAGATGTTGCAAGGAACAAGTCCTGCTCTGCGGACAGCCTTTACTGCTGCCTTGTTGCCAGCTTCACGTACCTGGCCATTGAGTTCAATGTGCTGCATTGTGTTTAAAATTTAAAATGTGTTACTCAGTCTGGCTCAAGGCCAGACCCCATTGCACCAAAAAGCGTCAGCGCTTTTTATGGGGCTGCAAAGATAGTCAAAATATTTTATATGACAAGTCCTGTGTCAATATTCCACTGAAGTGTCTTATAATACTTGTCAAGTTCTTCTCCACCATTGCACGGCAGATACATGCTGAATCCGCTGAACACCTCAATATCAAAGACATTCATAAATCTTGGCGTATAGCCTTTATATACCACACACTCGTCCAAGGCCTCATCTACAGACGCCATGTCCTCATCCGACACCCCGGCCTCGATGAGGATATCCTTCAGATCATAGAACCAGTGATAATCTCCCCTGAAAAACCTCTGCACCCTCCCGGGACTTACCGATGCGATTGCGTCTCTATATTTCTCAAACAATATTCCGCACACATCAGCCAGCCTGTCCATCCGAGAACAATCGATCATCGATATTGTCGCTGACTGATAAACTCCGCTCTGAATGATATACTGATTGAAATAATCTTCACAAACTCCCTGCGGATCGGGACTCTCGCCAGCTAGCAGATGGGTCGTGACTCTGGAATAATCAAAGCCTTCAGCCAGCACCTCCGCCTGGGAGAAGCCAAGGTAACGGCATTTATCCTTCAACCCATAAGCTACCTCAACTCCGCCCATGAGACACGCATCGAACAGAATATATTCCATGTACATAGGAATGGCGTCGGCAAATCCATTCAATTCCATTTCGTATGACCTCGTAGGGCCATCCATCATGACCCTGTCCTGGCCAATGCTCTTGACAGCAGGAAGTTCCGGGTCATAGACCGGAGCGACATATTCTACAAACCTGTCTCCTGCACTGTACATGCCCATTACCTTCCGGTCTTGGAACACATATCCCTTAGGATTTGAATAATACCCGGCCGGAAGATATCCTGTAGCATGGGAAGAGAATATCATTCCATATGACTTTGCCGGGAAAGTCTCCTTGACATATGAAAGGACCTCGTTCAACTGTGATGAAGTCGCCGACCTTGCATCCGGGGCATATACGACAAGAGTATCAGTCACTACTCCACCGTCATCCTTCTTCCACACACGCGTAAGGACAGGAGGATTAGGTGTCGAAAAATCATTGCCCATGGCCGGCAGATGAGAGTATATGAGAAGTACATTTTCACTGCGATGCTTTCCGGGGAGCCAGTTTGCCTTCAGCTCCGCTATGTCCTCGGACAAGAACTTGGACAGATCATTATATCCTGCAGAATAGAGAAGCAGGACACTGCGGGTGTTTTCGCTCGGGACTCTTCCGCCTGCCGGCGTGCCGGCTTCCGGCATGCGTCCGTGGTCGAACTCGGTATTGAAATCAAAGTCCGGTTCACAGGCTGTAAAGGCAAGTGCCAGAAGCACTGCCGACATCACCTTCAATATTTTATATGATCTCGTCATCCTTATCGTTTAGAATTCGCAAAGATAATAAAAAGAATTGCTATATTTGTAAATTGTCGCATCCAATATGCAGAATCTTAATTTTAACAAATATGAAACTCATCAGCAGAATGATTACAATCGCAGGCCTGGCCGCAGCCTTGGTCTCTTGTTCAGACAAAGCGGCCGCCGACAAGGACTTCAAGTTCCTGGTCGACGAATTTGCAGACCTCAAGATCATGAGGTATCAGGTCCCGGGATGGGACGGTCTCACGCTCCAGCAGAAGGAATATGTATACCATCTCGCAGAGGCGGCAAAATATGGCCGTGACATCATCTGGATGCAGAACTGCAAGTACAATCTCGAAGTGCGCAAGGTCCTCGAGAACATCCTTGAGAACTACAAGGGAGACCGCACTTGCGAGAACTGGGTGCAATTCGAGACATACGCCAAGAGAGTGTTCTTCAGCAACGGCATCCATCATCACTACTCAGAGGACAAATTCTTCCCTGAGTGTTCACAGGAATACTTTCAGAGTCTCATGACAGAAGTCGGAGACGAGGCGAAGTGCGTCGAGCTCCTTCCTGTCATCTTCGATCCAGCAATCTACCCGGCACGCAAGGATATGCACGCAGAGGACATCGTTGCGGCATCAGCGGTCAACTTCTATGAGAATGTCACTCGCGCAGAAGTGGAGGCACTCTATGCAGCAATGACAGACCCGTCAGACAAGACTCCGGTCTCATACGGCCTCAACAGTCGCGTCGTAAAGGGCGAGGACGGCAAGGTATATGAGGATGTATATAAGGTAGGCGGACTCTATGGCGCCGCTCTCGAGAAGATATGCGCAGAACTTGCCCTTGCAGCAGAAGTTGCAGAGAATGAGACTCAGAAGGCATACATCGCCGACCTCATCGCATACTACCAGACAGGAGACCTCAAGCTCTGGGACAAGTACAACATCCAGTGGGTGAACGACACTCTCGGCACAGTGGACTTCGTCAACGGATTCGTAGAGGACTACAACGACCCTCTCGGACGCAAGGCCACATATGAGGGTCTTGTGAACTTCAAGGACGTCGAGGCATCACGTCGCACTGAGCTCATCAGCGAGAACGCACAGTGGTTCGAGGACAACTCTCCTGTAGACCCACGTTTCAAGAAGAGCGAGGTGAAGGGTGTGACAGCAAAGGTCATCAATGTTGCTACACTTGCCGGAGACTGCTACCCTGCAGCCCCTATCGGTATCAACCTTCCTAACGCAGACTGGATCCGCCGCGAGCACGGCTCGAAGTCTGTGACAATAGCAAACCTCACTGCAGCATACAGCAAGGCAGCCCAGGAGTCCCCAAAGAGCCTTCTTTCAGAGTTCGCATGGGACGAAGCGGAGATCGAGATGGAGAAGAAGTACGGCGGCATCACAGGTGACCTCCACACTGACCTCCATGAGTGCCTCGGTCACGGTTCCGGAAAACTCCTTCCTGAGACATCTCCAAATGCTCTCAAGGAGTTCAGCTCGACTCTCGAGGAAACACGCGCAGACCTCTTCGGTCTTTACTACCTTGCAGACCCTAAGCTTGTCGAGCTCGGCATCCTTCCTGACATGGAGGCATACAAGGCTCAGTATTCAAGCTACATCCGCAACGGTATCTTCACACAGTTCACAAGAGTCGCACTCGGCAAGAAGAACATGGAGGCCCACATGCAGAACAGGAAGCTCATCGCCGACTGGTGCTACGAGAAGGGACTTGCTGACAACGTTATCGAGAAGAAGGTACGCAACGGCAAGACATATTTCGTGGTGAACGACTACGAGGCACTTCGCGGACTCTTCGCAGAACTCCTCGCCGAGATCCAGAGAATCAAGTCAGAGGGTGACTATGAGGCTGGAAAGGCTCTCGTGATGAAATATGCGGTAGACATCGATCCGGAACTCCATAAGGAAGTCCTCGAGCGCTACGCAGCCCTCGGCCTGAAGCCATACGGCGGCTTCCTCAACCCTGAGATCGTCCCTGTAGAGAAGGGGGGCAAGGTCGTTGACTACAAGATCGAATACCAGGACAGCTACCTCGGACAGATGCTTCAGTACGGCAAGAAATACTCTACTCTCTAACCGATGCTGAAGGACTACAACAGGTATCTTCGTATAGAACGTGCGATGTCACAGAACACTGTGGCATCGTATTGTTCTGATGTGGAGAAGTTCCTTGAACATTACAAGGGACGCATCGAAGATGCCGGTCCGGAAGACATCGAGGAGCACATCCTATCGCGCCCTTGGCTCTCTGAGAGGTCGCAGGCGCGGTTACTGTCGTCGCTCCGTTCCTTCTTCGACTGGGTCGTGGAGGAAGGCATGATGACCGACAACCCGTGCGACCGAGTGGATGCTCCGAAACTTGGCCGATACCTCCCGGTAGTACTCTCGGAGGAAGAAGTGGCCGCCATCATCAATTCCGTCGACACATCCACATGGCAGGGCAAGCGCAACAGGGCCATACTGGAAGTCATGTACGGCTGCGGCCTGCGTGTGTCGGAGGTCAAGGACCTGAGGATATCCTGCCTTTTCCTGAAGGAAGGATTCATCAGGGTCATCGGAAAGGGCAACAAGGAAAGGCTGACACCTATGGGAGATCCCGCCAAAGAGGCGATTGAAGCATATATGGAATATCGCCCGCGGCCTGCGGGCAGGGGCTCTGACGACATCCTGTTCCTGAGCAGGTTCGGCAAGGCCATCAGCAGGGTGTCTTTGTTCAAGATAGTGCGGACGCAGGCGCTCACGGCAGGAGTGACCAAGGAGATATCTCCGCATACATTCAGACACTCTTTTGCGACTCATCTCATAGAGCACGGAGCTGACCTCAGAGGCGTCCAGGAGATGCTCGGCCACGAGAATATCGCCACAACTGAAATATATACCCATGTGGACAGCAGCAAGTGGCAGGCCGAGATCATCAAGCATCATCCGAGAAAATGATTATCTTTGCACACTTTTTATAATTTAAAACACACGACAAAATGGATAAGAACAGTTACGCATTGGGCATGAGCATCGCCCACAATATGCTTTCATCAGGCATAAAGACAATCGAGTTCGACGACTTCGCAGCAGGTGTGAAGGCAGTCCTCACAGGCGCAGAGCCAGCAGTTTCATTCCAGGAGGCAGGTCAGCTCCTCGACAAGTATTTCGCAGAGCTTGAAGCTGAGCAGAAGGCTCAGGCAGATGCCATGAGCGCAGCGCTCCGCGAAGAGGGCGAGGCATTCCTCAAGATGAACGCAGAGAAGGAAGGCGTTGTTGTTCTCCCGAGCGGTCTCCAGTATAAGGTGATCACTGAGGGAACAGGCAAGAAGCCTTCTGCGACTTCACAGGTAAAGTGCCATTATGAAGGAACATTCCTCAACGGAGCGAAGTTCGACAGCTCATACGACCGCAACGCTCCTGCAACATTCGGTCTCAACCAGGTGATCCCGGGATGGACAGAGGGCGTACAGCTCATGTCAGAGGGCTCGAAGTATGAGTTCTACATCCCATACAACCTCGCATACGGCGAGCACGGAGCACCAGGCGCGATCCCTCCATACGCAACACTCAAGTTCGTCGTTGAACTGATCGAAGTCCTCTAATTGTCATTTCGACCGCAGTGGAGAAATCCATCCTTGAAATATTCACCCTGATAACAGGACTGATATACATCATCCTGGAGATCCGCCAGAAAAACTTCATGTGGGTGCTGGGCATCATGACCAGCCTGGCATCCATGCTGGTATTCTTCCGGCAGGGCCTCTATGCTTCATTCGGGTTGAACACCTACTACCTCGTCACAGCCTTCATAGGGCTGTGGCAATGGGGTAAGGACAAGGGCAAGCTGCCGGAGGAGAGCAGCGGAAACATACACCTCAACCGCCTGACCTGGCCAGTGGTGGCAGTCAGCGGAATCATAGCCATAGCAGGAATCCTCGCTCTCACATGGGGCATGAGCATCCTGTCCGAAGCAGGATTCAAGGAAAACCCGATGTCGTTCCTGGACGCCTCTGTGGCAGTTTTAAGCGCCATAGCGACCTGGTGGCTCGTAAGGTCATACCTAGAGCAGTGGTGGCTGTGGATCGCAGCAAACACATTGAGCGTAATCCTGTGCGTCACCCAGGAGATGTGGTGGATGACAGGTCTCTATGCGGCATACACACTTGCTGCATTCATAGGATACAGACATTGGAAGAAATCAGGAGTAGTCATATGATTCTGATAGTTGAAAGCGGAGCCACCAAGACAGCGTGGCGCGCGATATGTCCCGACGGAAGCGTGCGGGAGGCGCAGACGGCCGGACTCAGTCCGACCTGCCTGGACCTGGAGCATACCAGGGACATAGTCCGCGCCGCCATACCGCAGCTGAATCCAGATGGAGCACGCATCGAGAACATCCATTTCTATGGAGCAGGCCTCGTGTCACCAGAATCAGCATCACCAGTCGAAGAGGCTCTCCTCATGTGGTGTCCATTCGCCCGGACCGAGTTCCATTCTGATATCCTGGCGGCGGCGAGGGCGCTTTTCGGAGACGGCAGCGGAGTGGTCGGCATTATGGGCACTGGCTCCAACAGCTGCCTGTATGAAAACGGCAGCATCACATGGAACATCCGCCCTGGCGGATACATACTGGGAGACGAAGGAAGCGGAGTGGCTCTCGGAAGAGCATTCCTGGCCGACATTGTCAAGGGTATGATCCCTGCAGATGTCCAGGAAGACTTCGACAGGGAGTATGGACTGGACTACAGTCAGATAGTACGCAAGGTATATAAGGAGCAGGCCGCATCGGCATTCATGGCATCCCTGGCACCCTTTATTTTGAAACACAAGGAGAACGGACACATCAGGATGCTGATCGATGAATGCCTTGAAGCATTCGTCAAGAGGACGCTTGCCAGATATGCCGACAAGGCTTCAGACCCTGCCGCAGCCAGACGCATAGGCATAGCAGGCTCGTTCGGATGCGCATGTGAAGACATGCTCAGAAACATAGGCTCGTCATACGGGCTCGAATTCGTGAAATTCATAAAGTCACCGATTGACGAACTCGTAAAATACCACAGGAATGGCATTTAAGGAAAACTACCCCTCAAAACTGCTCGAAGAGGCAGTGGACGCAATCAGCACACTGCCCGGCATAGGACGTCGCAGCGCCCTGCGCCTCGCCCTGCACCTGCTGAAGCAGCCGCAGGAGAACGTGCACCACTTCGCCAGCGCGGTCAAGAACCTGCGTGACGAGGTGAAATACTGCCGTACCTGCAGGATGATAGCGGACGACGAGACATGCTCGATATGCGCAGACCGCTCCCGCGACTGCAAGACCATTTGCGTCGTGGAAAGCGTCAGGGACGTGATGAGCATCGAGAACACAGGACAATATCATGGAGTATACCATGTCCTCGGAGGCATCATCTCCCCTATCAACGGCATAGGTCCGTCAGACCTTACAATCAGGGAACTGGTCGAGAGAGTTCCGGAGGCAGACGAAGTCATCCTGGCCCTGAGCGGAGATGTGGAAGGAGAGACGACTGCTTTCTATATCTACAGACAGATCGCACAGTACGGAGTCAAAGTTTCTTCGCTTGCACGAGGCCTTGGATTCGGCGACGACCTCGAATATGCAGACGAACTCACACTGGGACGCTCCATCATCAACAGACAGATATTCAAGCCTTAAATTTGGAGTTTTGATATATAATTGATACATTTGTAGGCTTGTGTATTACAGACACAGGCCTGTTTCGTGTAATATGAACTCGTTCCGACGACTGGGCCGGAACTTAAAACGGACGAGGTATGATTGAGATCTTCTACAAGAAAGACGGACAGATGATGGTTTCCCAGTCGGAAGCTGACTTCGTAACAATTCCATACGACGATGTTATCTGGATTGACCTTTTCTCGCCTTCAGGCGAAGAGAAGAGGGCTGTCGAGCAGTTTCTCGGAACCACGATCCAGAACCGAGCCCAGGCGGAGGAGATCGAGATTTCATCACGTTTCTCAGAGACAGAGCAGGCTATCTTCGCAAACACCAGCTTCCTCATCCCTGGTCCGGAAGAGTATAACGAGGAGACCGTTTCGTTCATACTTACAGACAACATCCTGACGACATTGCGCGAATGTCCGCTGCGAAGCTTCACGGACCTTCAGCGCAGACTCCTCGCCTTCCCGAAGATGTATCATTCGGGCCATATCGCTTTCCTGAGCATCCTGGAGCAGCGTATCGACCTTGATGCCGACATGGTGGAGCTCGTGTCCAAGGAGATCAATCAGTACAACAAGAAGGTAAGTCTGGGAGAAGACATCAGCGAAGAATTCCTCGTAGACCTCAACCAGCTGCAGGACAACACGATGCTCATCCGTGAGAACATCGTCGACAAGCAGAGGGTAATCTCAGGCATCCTCAAGAGTGCGAAATACCCTAAGGAATACCATCAGAGACTCAACGTCCTCCTCAAGGACATCTCGTCCCTGATCAACCACACCAACTTCAGCTTCGAGCGTCTGGAATATCTGCAGAACACAGTATTAGGTATCATCAGCCTCGATCAGAACAAGATCATGAAGGTGTTCACCCTCGTATCCCTCATGCTCATGCCTCCGACCCTCATTGCGAGCTTCTTCGGAATGAACGTAAGGTTCGGCTGGATCGGGACATCATGCTGGTCATGGATCATAGCGCTCGCCTTGATGGCCACATCCACATTGGTCATCTTCTGGATATTCAAGAGAAGAAACATGTTCTGACAGGACAATCAGAGACAAAATAAAATAAGGGGCTGCAAACATCACTGCTTGTCAGCCCCTTAAACGTGTACTAAAACCTAAACCTGATACAAAGATGCAAAGATGTTTTGAAACGTTGCAAGTATTTTTAAGAAAAAGCGATTTTTTTGCACAAAAATCGCTTTTTCTGTAAAAAAATCCTGATTTACATCACGATTTTTACATTATCCAGCCACACCGTATTTCCGACTCCGCCATAAAAGGCCTTGCCGCAGCTTGAGATGACATGCAGGAGCAGATGAGTCGGCTCTGTCCCGGGTTCCGCCCAGCCATCTTCCTGGATTATGACATTCTTTCCTTTGCTGTTCATTGCATGATATGCTGTTTCAGGATCGTTCTTGAGTCCCATGTAATCCTCATAGAACGGTTGTCCTGTGATGTCTCCATATACGAGAGGGATTTCATATCCGTTGATCCATTCAGGAATGTCTTCCGACAGTCTTCTTATGCCGGTGGCAACTCTGAGAGCATGCACATTTCCATCTTCGTCCTCCCATCTCTTCTGGAGCATGAAGGTAATCTCGGCATAATCGGGATATCCCATAGGCTTGAGTTTCGAGAATCCGGTTCCACGGATCACTTCATGGCCGACATCAGCCCTGACATCCATTCTCAATGCCTTAGGAAATCCTGTGAACGGCACTCCATAAAGCACTTTCGACATCGGGTCCTTGGTTGTGGTGATCGGTTCTGGCAATACTCCGACAAGCATCGCACCCTGACATGTAACATCCATGTTGATTACGCCCAGGGCCTTCACTTCCTCTATATGAGTCTCAATCCTGCAGCAATATCCGTCTCCCCTCCTCTCAGGGAATACAGTATTGTTTGTCTTGACGACTCCCGCCACGATGGCAAGAACATTATTGGTTCTCCATATGTATCCTTCCGGTGCCGTGAAAGGTGTCTTTCCCGTGAAAACGGTCTCCTGATCTCCGTAGAATTCATAGAGGTATTCAGTCGCGCCCCCGATAAGACCAGACTCCTTCACTTCCCTCCTGCTCCAGCTGTCAAACGTTCCATATGCATTGATGGCATCCACAACCGACTGCTGGGCATGAACATTGCCCGTGAATGCCATTGCCGCAAGGAGAGGCAACACGATAAATCTTGCTCGTCTCATAAAAAATGGTTAAATATGCAATTCGTTTGCAAATATAGGAAGCATTTGGCAAAGACAGACCCGGAAGCTATGAAAATAAAGACCTTTTTATGCATATTGCTCGTCCTTTGGGCAGCAGCTGCGCATGCAAAGCCCATGCGTCCGGGAAGATACACCTTCACACAGCCTGACGGCACAACCTTCACTGCAGTCTGCCACGGAGACGAATTCACAAGAATCAACACTACGACATCAGGCGAAGCTATAGTCCGCGACGCCGACGGATGGTGGAACTATGCGGATTACACTGCAGACGGCAGGCTGATCAGCAGCGGATGCCACGTAGGGATGCCGGTCTCGCCGGACATCCTGTCTGCCAGCCGCATGATTCCATATGGCATATTGGCCGCCAGAGCTCATGAGAAGCGTTCAGCGCACATGCTGCATCACAAGACTCCGGTCCTGTCCAGGACCTTGGCTCATAAAAGCGCAATGGTCAAAGGCGGCACCGCAGAGGCCATCACAAAGCATGGTCTGGTCATCCTCGCACAATATGCTGATGTGGAATTCATGCATAACAGAGAGGACTTTGTGGCAATGCTGACTCAGGAAGGATATTCCGAAGGCGGAGCCACAGGATGCGCCAAGGAATATTTCGACGACCAGTTCGGCGGGATGTTCGAGTTTGACTTCCAGGTGAGCGAGATCGTCACATTGAGCAGAAACAGGGCTTACTATGGCCAGAATGATGGTTACGGCGATGACATCAGACCGGCCGAGATGATAAGGGAGGCCTGCGAGCTTGCGCATCAGGCCGGCACAGACTTCTCTCTTTACGACGACGACAATGACGGTGAAGTTGATAATGTCTTTGTCATATTCCCTGGCAAAGATGAGGCTGACGACCCTGACAGGAATCAGGACTGCATATGGTCTCATTCATGGTTCATCACAAGCGGAGCGCAGCTTCCGAAGCTCACTCTTGACGGGAAAACCATCGACCAGTATGCCTGCACTGCTGAATTGATGCGCACATACACCGGTTATACACTGGCAGGCATCGGCACTTTCTGCCATGAATTCGCGCATACACTCGGACTCCCGGACTTCTATGACGTTGACTATGAAGAAAACGGCGGATGGGCCGCGGGACTGTGGATATCCACGTCACTGATGGACGGAGGCAACAGTAACAACAACAGCAACACTCCTCCGTTCCTGAATTCGATTGAGAGGATGATGACAGGGCTTGCAGAGCCTGTCACCATCACCGGAAACGGGACATACACCCTGGAGCCTCTGCACAAAAGCAATACGTTCTACAAGCTGGAGACTGACAGGGAGAATGAATATTATCTGTTGGAGTGCAGGGACAACAACGGATGGGACACTCATATCGGAGGAAGCGGAATGCTTGTATATCATATAGACCAGACCAACCCTTCTGTCTGGATCAGCAACGAAGTGAACTGCAAGCCTGCACACCAGCATGCCGACCTGGTCGAAGCCGACGGCAGGACTGAGATCCTGACAGAATCCAGCTATCTCAACCTTGTCGGTAACATCGGAGGCATCTTCTTCCCGAACGGCAGCACAACCAGTCTGACTCCAAGTTCCACACCTGCTCTGAAGTTCTGGAGCGGAAAGGCCGGAGACATTTCCATAAAGGAGATAAAGCGTGACGGCAGCAGGATCACATTCAATGTACTGGGATTTGAGGGAGAACTGCCACCGACTCCAACCAATCTGAAGGTCGAAGCCTTCATGGATGCAGCCATACTCCATTTCGAAAGCGACAGGGCTTATGACGGCGAGGCAACCATCGTATGGAACAGAGCAGGCCAGGAAGAAGAGACACTCAAGCTCATGCCGTATGAAACCGGCAAATATGCAGTGATCTTCGAGGGATTGGCCTCCGGCAACAAGACATATAACATTACAGTATATTTCGAGAAGGACGGAGTTCAGGGAGAAAACCGCAAGACCGCCTTCATGACCAGCAGGCAGGCTCCTGTAAGCTGGCCATACATATATTTAGGCAAGTCTGCCGCAGGAAGCGGCACGCTGAAAGCAGGTACGAAAGTAGCGCTCCGTGTATACAATGCAGCAGAGGCCGAGGCCATCGAATGGACTTTCAACGGAAAGGCAACAGGACCTGCCGGAGACGGATATTTCGAAGTTGAGGAAGGAGGCATACTCAAGGCCCATGTATATTGGAAGAACGGCAGCGTGGATGTGCTCGAAAAGATCATTAATGTGAATTGAGGCCATGAAACACATATATATATTAAGTATAGCAGTCATCATGACGCTGATGTCTGGTTGCGACAGATTTCAGCCGGAAGAAGTGCTCCTGCCGAAATCTGACATTTCACTTACGATAAAAGGGGTTGACCAGATCAGGTATGACCAGGACACATGGCAACTCGGACATAACAGCGAGAAGAACGAATTCCGCGCTGTGAACGACAAGCTTACAGACTGGATGATACTGAGGTGCAACGAAGCGCCGACATATGTAGGCCAAAGCGTGACATGCTATCTGGAATATACCACAGCTGACGACACCAAAAAGGTCAACGGACTGACATTTACAGTAGAGAAGAATGATCCATCCGGCTTCATATGGCTATGGAACGACGAGAGGAAGATTGGAGCAGTCGTCAAGGACCTCAGCATGTTTATGCAGAAAACTCCATAAAAAATAGAAAAAATCTCGTAAATTTGCAGCCTCTTTAGATATACGGATTCACGAACAATTAAATTATAGAAAAACAATGAGAAAACACATCGTAGCAGGCAACTGGAAGATGAACACAACAGTTGCAGAGGGCGTTGAGCTCGCAAAGGCAGTAGTAGCAGCTTCAGCTGAGGTTCCAGCTGACGTAAAGCTTATCATCGCACCTCCATTCACTCACCTTTACCCTGTAGCTGAAGTAGTAAAGGGTACTGCTGTAGGCCTCTCATCACAGAACTGCGCTGACCATGTAAAGGGCGCATACACAGGTGAGGTTGCTGTAGACATGATCGCAGGCGTAGGATGCCAGTATGTAATCCTCGGTCACTCAGAGAGAAGAGAGTACTATGGTGAGACTTCTGCCACTCTCGTTGAGAAGGTGAAGCTCGCTCTTGCTGCCGGTCTTTCTCCAATCTTCTGCATCGGCGAGAAGCTTGAGGAGCGCGAGGCAGGCCGTCACTTCGAGGTTGTTACAGAGCAGGTCAAGGACGTTCTCTTCACTCTTACAGCAGAGGAGATGGCAAAGGTTGTCGTAGCTTACGAGCCAGTATGGGCTATCGGAACAGGCAAGACTGCGACTGCAGAGCAGGCACAGGAGATCCACGCTGAGATCCGCAAGGTTCTCGCTGAGAAGTTCGGTGAACTCGCTGAGGAGATTTCTATCCTCTACGGCGGTTCATGCAAGCCATCTAACGCCAAGGAGCTTTTCGCATGCCCTGACATCGACGGAGGTCTTATCGGTGGCGCAGCTCTCAAGGCAGAGGACTTCATCGGAATCGCAGTATCATTCTAATTGATTATGAAGAAGTTATATATCCTGGCAGCCGCTGCAATTGCAGTGGCTGCCTGTGGTCAGAAACCTTCTGACCTGAAGGAAAGGGTTGAGAGTTATGCTGTCGTAGAGGTGAGCTCACCTCTTTATGACGCTCTTTCCGAGAATGACAAGAAGATCGTGAGCCTGTTCCGTCAGGCCGGCGAGATCATGGACGGCCTGTTCTGGAAGCAGACATTCGGCGACAAGGCCGAGATGGAGGCTCTTACAGACAAGTACGAGAAGGCATATGCCATGATCAACTACGGCCCATGGGACCACCTCGACAACAACGCACCGTTCGTTGAAGGATATGGCGAGAAGCCGCTCGGATGCCAGTACTATCCGCAGGACATGACAGTCGCTGAATTCGAAGAATTCAACGATCCCGACAAACTCAGCCTTTACACAGTTATCCGCCGCGACGAGAACGGCGCGCTCAAGACCGTGTGGTATCGCGACGAATACAAGGAGGAACTGGAGAAGGTCTGCGCCCTCCTCGAAGAGGCTGCGGCTCTTACCACCAATGAGGGCATGAGGACATATCTCACAGAGCGCGTAAAGGCTTTCCGCACAGACGATTACCTCGCCAGCGACATGGCATGGATGGACATGAAGGACTGCAATATGGACCTCGTGATCGGACCGATCGAGAACTATGACGACCACCTCTTCGAGGCCAAGGCCGCATATGAGTGCTTCATTCTTCTCAAGGACGAGACACGCAGTGCCAACCTCGCGAAGTACGTCGCGCTCCTCCCCACCCTTCAGACCATGCTCCCATGCGCTCCGGAATACAAGACATTCGTGCCTGGAACATCTTCAGACCTGAATGTATACGACGCCATCTACTATGCAGGAGACTGCAACGCCGGCAGCAAGACCATAGCCATCAACCTCCCTAACGACGAGAGGGTGCACGCAGCGAAGGGCGCCCGCCGTCTCCAGCTCTACAACAGCATGATGGCCAAGTTCGACAAGATCATGGCACCTATCGGAGAAGTCCTCATGGCTCCTGAGCAGCTCCAGTATCTCAGCGCAGATGCATTCTTCTGGAACGTGACTTTCCACGAAGTCGCACACGGCCTCGGAGTTAAGCAGACAGTGAACGGCAAGGGTACAGTTGACCAGGCCATGGGCGACCAGAAGACTTCATGGGAAGAGGCTAAGGCTGACATCCTCGGTCTGTTCATGGTAAGCAAGCTCATCGACATGGGCGAGATCACAGACATCACCAAGGAGGAGTCGCTCGCTACATTCATCGCAGGCATCGTACGCTCTGTGCGCTTCGGTTTCGCATCATCGCACGGAAAGGCTAACATGATGTGCTACAACTACATGGAAGACCACGGAGCATTCACCCGCAACGAGGAAGGCAAGTGGGTGATCGACTTCGAGAAGGCTGCCGCCGCTGTAGATTCATGGGCAAGCCTCATCCTCGAGACCCAGGCAACCGGAAACTTCGAATTCGCTCAGCAGTATGCAGCAGAGAATGCAAGCATCCGCGAGGCTCTCGCTGCCGACATCGAGAAAGTGAACGGTGCAGGCATCCCACGCGACATCGTCTTCGACTTCGTCTGGTAATACCTCCTGACATATCAAGCTATATGAAACAGCCCCGGCAGATGATTTTCTGTCGGGGCTGTTTTCAAAAGCACAAAAACTGGCATGTTTGTGCTTTTAGGCAAGGAAAACAGGGTTAAAAGCGCAAAAAAGGGGTGATTTGTGTTTTTGATTGGGGCGAAGAGCACGTGTATGGGAATTTTATGTATCTTTGTAGATTGCATAGAGATTTCTCGACTCGCTTCGCTCGCTCGAGATGACAGAATGAATAAAATTAAAAGACATATAGATATGAAGAATTTTGTAGAGGAACTCAGGTGGAGAGGCATGATCCAGGACATCATGCCGGGCACTGAGGAGAAGCTTATGGAAGGATCGACTGCAGCATACGTCGGAATTGACCCGACTGCAGACTCGCTCCACATCGGACACATGGTCAGCATCATGATCCTGAAGCACTTCCAGAACTGCGGACACAAGCCGATAGCTCTTGTCGGCGGCGCCACAGGTATGATCGGTGACCCATCAATGAAGTCACAGGAGCGCAACCTCCTTGACGAGGAGACCCTCAATCACAATGTTGCATGCATCAAAGCCCAGCTCAGCAAGTTCCTTGACTTCGACTCAGATGTAGAGAACAAGGCAGAGCTCGTGAACAACTACGATTGGATGAAAAACTTCTCGTTCCTCGATTTCACACGCGACATCGGAAAGCACATCACTGTGAACTATATGATGGCAAAGGATTCAGTGAAGAAGAGACTCTCCGGAGAGGCTCGCGACGGAATGTCATTCACAGAGTTCACATACCAGCTCCTCCAGGGATATGACTTCCTCTATCTCTATGAACATAAGGGATGTACACTCCAGATGGGTGGTGCAGACCAGTGGGGCAACATCACCACAGGCTCCGAGCTCATCCGCCGCATCCTCGGCAAGGAGGCCTTCGCCCTCACCTGTCCTCTCATCACAAAGGCAGACGGAGGAAAGTTCGGAAAGACAGAGAAGGGAAACATCTGGCTCGACCCGGAGCGCACTTCGCCATACCAGTTCTACCAGTTCTGGCTCAACGTGTCTGACTCAGACGCAGAGAAGTACATCAAGATCTTCACCATGCTCACAAAGGAGGAGATCGATGCAGCGATAGCGCAGCACGCAGAGGCTCCTGAGCGCCGCGAGCTCCAGAAGCTTCTCGCGAAGGAAGTGACTACAATGGTGCACGGAGCTGCAGAGTATGAAAATGCTGTCGCCGCATCGCAGATGCTCTTTGGAAACGCGACAAAGGACGCCCTCATGAGCCTTGATGAGAAGACTTTCCTCGCAGTGTTTGACGGAGTGCCTACATTCGAGGTGGCCGCCGACAAGTTCCCTATCGGCATCATCGACCTTCTCGCAGCCGAGTCACAGGTATTCCCGTCAAAGGGAGAGTGCCGCAAGATGATCCAGGCAAACGGAGTGAGCATCAACAAGGAAAAGGTTGCTGACATCAATGCGCAGATTGGTTCAGAGTCGTTCATAAATGGCAAGTATATCCTCGCCCAGAAGGGCAAGAAGAATTACTTCATCATAAAGATTGCATAGTGCAATGTTATTGTTTTGAAAACTAAATCCCTCCCACTCCTGCGGAGCGGCCCCCTCCCGTTCACGAGGCCACGGGCGGCCACGGTTTTCAAAACAACAATGCAACTTCATGATGAGAGAAACAGGAAAATCAATGGAGAAGAATAGCGAAAGTACAAGGCAGCTGAAGGTTGCCAAGGAGATACAGAAGGTAATGGCCGAGATCATCCGCAGCAAGGGCATGGCCGCTTTCGGCGGCGCTCTTGTGTCGGTAAGCGGCGTGAAGATCAGTCCTGACCTTTCAGTGGCGAAGATCTATGTCAGCGTATTTCCGTCAGACAAGGCCGAGGCCGTAATGGAAGCGCTGCAGGAGAACGGCAAGGCGCTGCGCGGCGAGCTTGGAAGCAAGGTCGCAAAGCAGCTGCGCATAGTGCCGGAGATCATTTTCTACCTTGACAGCTCGCTTGATTATGTAGAGCATATCGAGGAGCTTTTAAAGAAATAGAGATTCCTCGACAAGTTCAGAAGATGAGGCTGGCGCCATTCATAGCTGGAAGGTACCTTATTGCAAAGAAGTCACATAACGTGATCAACATCATCTCTGCGATAAGCGCCATCGGCATGGCTATAGGAACTGCGGCGCTGATCATCATTCTTTCAGTTTATAACGGGTTCGACTCGCTCATCAAGTCAATGATGAGCAATGTAGAACCCGATCTTTTGATAACTCCGTCCACCGGAAAGGTGTTCATTCCCGATGACGAAGCTTTCGATTGGATCTATGACCAGCCGGAGGTGAGGAACATGTGCTGCATACTTCAGGAGGATGTATTCATAAGTTATGACGGCAAGCAGGGGCTGGCACAGGCTCGCGGAGTGGACTGGATATATGAGGATGAGACGCCTCTCAAGGACCATATAGTCAACGGAACTTTCTCACTGCACAGAGGAGATGTGCCACTGGCCTGCATAGGAGCGGGGCTGGCACATGAAATGGGCATAAATCCGAGATTCCTGTCCGGCATCGAAGTATACTTCCCTTCACGCACAAGAAAGATTTCCATGACCAATCCTATGTCATCCGTTGAGTTCATAAAAGTCTGGCCTTCAGGCGTGTTTGCAGTCAATTCCGACATAGACAGCAAGCTGATGATCCTGCCAATCGAGCAGATGAGGGAACTGCTGGAATATGAAGATGAAGTGTCCGCAGTCGAGATCCGTCTTGTCGAGGGGACATCAGCAAAAGACCTGCGCAGAATACAGAAAGAGATCGAAGGCAGACTTGGAGAAGACTTTGAAGTGAAGGATAGATTCAGGCAGAATGAATCTCTATACAAGATGATGAAATATGAAAAGGCTGCCATCTATATGATCCTTATCTTCGTCATAATAATCATAGCCTTCAACATATTCGGAAGCCTCTCGATGCTCATCATTGAGAAAAAATCCGACATCCAGACGCTACGCAGCATGGGCGCACAGGACAGCCTCATCAGGAGGATATTCGTTCTGGAAGGCTGGATGATATCACTGACAGGTCTGGCTGCAGGACTCATATCCGGCATAAGCTTCGCCCTGCTCCAGCAACATTTCGGATTCATAAAAATGCCCGGACATTTTGCTGTCCAGGCATATCCTATAATACTGTCTTGGTCTGACATCCTGCTGACCGCAGCAGGCGTAGCCATAGTCGGATGGCTTATAGCCCTCCTCCCAGCCGCCTCCGCTACTGCAAGGAAGCAGGCGTAAGGTCAGGGTCCGTGTCCAGACCGCCGTCCCCCGGATCGATCTGAGAATTCTTCGGGAACATTATTATATCTACATTCTGAGCGAAGAACTTGCCCTCGAAGTTGCCCTTCTTGTCAGCCGGGATCTTCTCGTTCACCTCAATCAGCTCCTCCTTCTTTAGAAACTCCCGTCCGTTCCTGTCACCATCCTTGTCTTCAAATTAAATCCTCATTTATGACTCTCTCTGAGGATTTAACGGCGTAAAGCTAATTAAAATCCACGATTATATAGCAAATATGAGGATTTGGCGATATCAGTTAAAGTGTTTACATTTGCACTATGATGCTCGTCACAGATTATGTACGCAAGCTCTGCAGGCCACTCTGGCCGAGGTATCTGAAGCCTCTCATCTGACACCGGAAGCATCATAAATACTAACAGATAATATAATAGGATATTATGAGCAGAGCTGATCATGCTGTTCCATTCTACGAGAAGGAACAGAAGTGCGAACATTTATTCAGAAGTGAAGGCCCATTCTGGCATTTATATACAGATGGCAGCAAGACTGACATGCTGTTTGCTGACACGGAAGAATTCATTATAGGAATAAATGGCCTGGGGATATGCGCAAGCAGATTTACGGATGTACACATCTACACATTCACATTAATGAATGACCATCTTCATATGATACTGTCCGGATTGCAGGAGCGGTGCAAAGCCTTCTTTGATGCATATAAGAAGTACATCAAGTCTGTATTTCGAAGGAATGCCAGAACAAAGAATCTGAAAGGATTCTGCTGCGAGCTGCTAGAAATCACCGACCTCCGTATGCTGAGGAACGAGATTGTCTATGTTAACAGAAACGGATATTTAGTTCATCCAGAGCACACTCCTTTCACCTACCCTTGGGGATGCGGTCCATACATGTTCAACCCGACATACAAAGCAGTGCCATGCCAGCATTTCAACAGTCTGTCATTACGTGAACGCAGAAAAATAAGCCGAAGCAGAGAGGCGACAGCAGATGATGCGATCATGGTCCTCAACGGGATGCTTCTTCCACCTACTTTCTGCTACACCAAAGAGGCAGAAAGCATGTTCAGAGATGCGCATCACTACTTCAACATGCTCTCTAAAAACTTTGAGGCGTATAATGAAATTGCAAAGAGGCTTCACGAGAAGGTCTTCATTGCCGACGAAGAAATGTATTCGGCCATCTCGGCATTATGCGTCAAGGAATTCAACATCAGAAAGCCGTCTGATCTGGCTCCCAAGGAAAAGATTGAAATTGCCAGAAGAATGCGCCTTGAGTACAACGCATCGAGCAGACAGATCAGGAGCATACTCAAACTCGAACAACGCATTATAGATGAAATGTTCCCAACGAGATAAGAAAGACTCCGTTAAATCCTCAATATCGTTGCGAAACGAGGATTTAACGGAGTTTTTTCAGTTTAAATCCACATTTCAAGCCGAAATTGAGGATTTAAAGACAGACCAAGGGCGATGACTACTTTGCTACGCCAGAGACAGGGTAACCGAGTTTTGCAATGGCAGCCTTAAGGGTTTCTTCTGATGTTTTTGACGAGTCATACTTGATGTAGACGGTCTGGTCGTCGAGTGATACCTTGAGGTCCTTGACTCCCTTCTCGAAGGCGATGTTCTCTTCCACCTTCTTGACGCAGTTTGCGCAGTGGAGGTGTACGACGAAGGTCACTTCCTTCAATTCACCCTTCTGCTTTTTTGCCTTCTTGAGGATCTGGGCAGACATTTCGGTTGTGTCTGCTGCATAAGCTGCTGATGCTGAGAATGCCAGCATTGCAGCGAGGATTGCGATGATTGTCTTTTTCATATATTTCATAATTTAGATTTCTCCACTCACTTCGTTCGGTCGAAATGACAGGTCAGGCTTTTCGGTCGAAATGACAGGTCAGACTTTTCGGTCGAAATGACAGGTCAGGCTTTTTTCCAAAGTGTGAAACGGAATCCCACATGGGCCTTGATACCCATCAGAGGCCCCCAGACGCAACTTGCGTCAAATGACGGCTGATATGCATTCACATATCCGTTCTCATCCCTTACCGCTCCCTGGATGACATTCTTCTGTCTGAAGTTGGTCAGGTTCTCGGCTCCGATATATACATCCCAGCCCTTGAAGCGGCGGGTCACCTGAGCATAGAGGAGCGGATACATAGGAGTCCTGCCATTCTTATAGAGCAGGTTTCCGTCTGCGTCCTTGTCATCGGCCATGAAGTCATACACCCTGCATGAGCCGTTGAGCGATGCTGTGAAGTCGAATATCCACTTGTTGAGATGTGTCGCATACTGGAAATTGAGCACTCCCTTGAAGCGGCTTGTCATAGGCTTCTCCACTGGGGCCTCGCTGCCCTTGAGCTGGATCTTCGCATTGGTATAGCGGAAGGTCGCAGTGATATTGAAACGCTCTACAGGGTCCACAGAGAAGTCGATCTGATAGTTGTCAGTGAACGACTTGCGTCCGTCAAGGGCGTAGAAGTCTATGGTATTAGGCTCCTGTTCATAGTCAACGACCATCTGCTGGGCGAACTGGGTCCTGAAGTAGTCGAAGCTGATATAAGTATTTGACGATGCCCCGAACGGCATATAGTAGGTGATGTTGCCGCCGAATGTCCATGCGTCTTCAAGTATATGGTCATTGTATGAGCCGGTGAAGAGCTTTCCGGTCGAGAACACTCCGATATTGTCAACCAATGGAGTCGAATACCTGAGTCCGCGACCTCCGTTAGCCCTGATCACGATTTCATCCACAGGCATATACTTGATCGTTGCACGTGGCGAAACCTTGAAGCCCTGTCCATAGAACCAGTCGCCGCGCAGTCCTGCTATCGCAGTGAACTTTTCGCCTGCATGGAAGGTATACTCTCCGAACACACCGGCATTTGCAAGGTCTGTGATGCCGTTCTTTGCTACGGTACCGGCCCAGACGGTCCTCGAGAAGTCCTCATCATAGCGGTCGAATGTTCCGTTCAGACCGATGGTGAACCTGTGAGAGTCATTAATGACATTCTGATACAAGAGGTTGGTGAATGCAGAGTGCTGACCGGCAATATACTTTGTCGCTCCGAAGAAAGAATCCATATCCTGGTAGCTGTAGTCTGCGATGAGGGCTATGTTCTGCGAGTTGTCCTCATTGAGAGGGACACCGACTTTCAGGTATCCGTTGAGCGACCTGTTGAGGATGTCTGTCTCCCATGGATTCACAATGGACTTGATCTGGCCGCCCTTGCGGTTGTCCTGTATCGCACGCACGCCGAAACGCACCTGCACTCCGTTGTCTGCCTGATAGAGCCATCTGTTCGACAGGTTGAACTGAAGCATGTTCGGCTCGTCAAGGAAACCGTCGCTGTTCATGTCATGAGACTTGATATTTCCCGACACATGACCGAGGAGCACTGTGCTCCACTTATATCCCATCTGGAGCGACGAGGCAATGTTGAAGTCCATCTTGGTGTCGCTCATGACAGCGGCATTGAGAAAGAGAGGCTTCTCGTCTGTCGGCTTGCGATGCTCCATGTTGATCTGGCCGGTCATGCACTCGACACCGTTGATGACCGAAGAGGAGCCTTTAGCGATCTGGATGCTCTCCAGCCACTGACCGGGGACATATGACAGGCCGAACGGAGCCGAAAGGCCACGCATTACCGGACGTGTTTCGTCAAGCATCTGGGTATATACGCCAGAAAGGCCGAGGAGACGGATCTGGCGGGCGCCTGTGACAGCATCCGAATATCCCACAGTCACACTCGCCGAATTCTCGAAGCTTTCTGCAAGGTTGCAGCATGCCATCTTGCATAGTCCTGCAGCAGAGATCACCTCAGTGCGTACGTCTTTGAATCTTGAGATGTAGTTGCCTTCCCTGTTCGATGTGAATACTGCAGCATCAAGGCTGTCGGCACGCTCACCATAGATGGATGTTGTATCGATGACATGACCATGCTGGTCTGTGACTTGCGCATACACAGTTGCTGCGAAGGCAATGAGTATTATTGATAGTATCGTTCTTTTCATTTTTCTGGTTTTCTGATTGATTACATATCCTAACGTCGGAACTTCATTCCTTCTCAGGATGACAGAGTGGGGACTTCGTTCCTACTCAGGATGACATGGTTGGATCACTACGTCATTGCAAGGCCCGGCAGGGCCGTGGTAATCTTGAATCAGATGCGCCAGATGCTCAGAAGTGCCTGTGAATCAGGCACAATTACCCCGGAATCAGGGTCTTTGAACTTTATGTAATCTTTATTTGAACAAGCTGGAACAAGAATCTGCGCAAGACATTCTGTTGCATAAGCAACAAAATCAGAAGCGCAGTCATCGTAACGATAGTCATTAGGAGAAAACGCTCCGGTGAATGCAAGGACATGGAAATCATCCTGGCAACAATCATCAGAAGACACCTTGTTTCTGTCATCGTGTCCGCAGCAGTTCTTGTCTTGATCATGACCACAGCAGTCTTTGACGTGACCATGTCCGCAGCAGCTGCCGTGGCTGCTGCATGAGTGCTCCGGATGAATATCCTCGCATGACACCCCAGCCGCTATGGAAGCGACAAAGGTCTCGCCGGTCTTGGTGCACGAATGAACATCAAATCCTATGATGCTCAGTGAGTACCACACGACCAGCAGGGCTGCAAGGTATTTCATCACGATGTTTCTCATCTAATTATATTTGCGGCCCTGACGGACCGGTCTGCGAAATCGTTACCGATTTCTTGACTGGCAAGTTTTGCAACTTGCCTGGTTTAACCCCCTGTCACTGCGTGACATCCCCGAGGGGAATTTCGGCCCTGCTCGGGCCGGTTGAGAAAATGTCACGACATTTTCTCTGTTTAACCCCCTGTCACTGCGTGACATCCCCGAGGGGAATTTCGGCCCTGCCGGGCCGGTTGATAAAATGTCACGACATTTTATCAACTTGCAAAGTTATAAAATTATGCCTGAAATCCCAAATTGTAAGAATTTTGTAGTATATTTGAATTCGCAGCGTCTAAATAGGGGTGATGTGAATTTAGGATAGGGGTAACGTAGATATGTTTTCATATTTCTGCACGCCCTCGGATCAAGCAAGTGTGAGATAGACATACTGCAGGACATACGATTATAATTATTAGAGCGAAGCGAAAGCAAGTCCTTTCCCCGAGGGAAAGGATTTAGGATAGGGATAACGTGGACTATTTCATATTTCTGCACGCCCTCGGATCGAAGAAAATAATACACCACCATAGAATAAACGAATTAACATCAGAAAATATGAAAGAATTTGTAAAAATGACCCTGGCCACCCTGACCGGCCTTCTACTTTTTGGATTCCTCTCAATGTTCATCATGATAGGAATGATCGGAGCCATGGCGGCTGCAGGCAGCTCAAAGCCTGTAATGCCTGCTGAAGCAGTGCTCAGCATCGATTTCAGCAAGATGACCCTTGCCGAGCAGAGCGAAGAGGCAGATCCTTTTGCCGCTCTTCAGGTAGGTGACATGATATCTCCTGTAGGCATCTACGAAGCAATCAAGGCTGTCAATGCTGCGGCAGAGGACCCAGCCATCAGATTCATCTACATGAGACCTGACGCCGCTTCCGGCGGATTCGCACGCATCGAAGAGTTCAGGACAGCACTGAAGAATTTCCGCAACAGCGGCAAGGCTGTCGTATCATACATCGAGAATCCCACCAATGCAGGATACTACCTTGCATCAGCATCGGACAAGATCTATATGACATCATATGACGGCGGCATGAACATGTTCGGCGGCATATCGTCACAGCTCATCTTCCTCAAGGACGCCCTTGACAGACTCGGAGTCAACGTCCAGCTCATCCGTCACGGAAAATACAAATCTGCCGGCGAGATGTACATCAGGAACTCTTCAAGCAAGGAGAACATGGAGCAGAACGAGGCCATGATCGGCTCGATCTGGGAGAGCTGGGCCACACTCATCGCCCAGGACAGAGGTATCAGCGTGGGAACCCTCAACAACATGCTGAACAATCTCGAGCTCAACTTCCCTGAAGACTTTCTCGCAAAGGGTCTCGTCGACGAGCTTCTCACCCGCGACGAGCTCCAGAAGAAACTCGCAGACCTCTATGTGACAGACGATTACAAGCATGTCAAGAGCATCTCTCTCGCTGACTACGCAACACTCAAGAACACAGTCAATTACAAGGCCGCAAACAAGGTGGCGGTAATCTATGCCGAAGGCAACATCGTTGACGGCGGAGCCAAGAATCAGGTGGCAGGAGACCGCTTCGCAAAGATCATCCAGGATGTCAGGAATGACAAGGACGTGAAGGCTGTCGTACTCCGCGTCAGCTCTCCTGGCGGAAGCGTTCTCGCTTCAGAGAAGATCAAGGCCGAGCTCGACCTCCTCAGGGAGAGCGTGCCGGTGATCGCATCATATGGAGAATATGCGGCATCAGGAGGATACTGGATTTCTGCAAACAGCGACTATATCTTCTCGAACGCCACCACTCTCACAGGATCGATCGGAGTATTCAGCATGATTCCTGACATCGGAGGCACACTCAAGAACAAGCTTCATGTCAATGTTACTCCTGTAAACTCAAACGAGCATGCTGACATGTACGGAATGATCCGTCCGCTTGACAACAAGGAGGTTGCATACATGCAGGCAAGCGTGGAGAAGATCTATGACAAGTTCACAAGCATCGTTGCAGCAGGCCGCGACATTACCGTAGAGAATGTCGACGCGATCGCTCAGGGACGCGTCTGGACTGGAGCCGAGGCCCTCGGAATCGGCCTTGTTGACCAGATCGGAACCATCGAGGATGCTATCAATTATGCAGCAACATCGATTGAAGGCGTCACAAGCGTGAACGACGTGCAGGTTGTAGCATATCCTAAGCCTCAGACACCTCTCGAGGCCCTTCTCGAATCATTCGGAGGACAGTGCGAGTCAGTATTCTCAGGCACACCTCTCGAAGATGTGGAGAGTGCATTCGCCGGTTGGACTGAAGCACAGAGCGGAAAGATGTATGCACGCATTCCATATGAAATCATTGTGAAATAATGTACAGCTTTGAAATATGCGCCAATTCTGTTGCGAGCTGTATAGCCGCGCAGGAAGGCGGAGCAGACAGGGTGGAGCTTTGCGCCGGAATACCGGAGGGAGGCACCACCCCTTCTGTTGGCATGATAAGACAGGCAAGGGCAAGCATCAGCATCGCGCTCAACGTAATCATAAGACCTCGTGGAGGAGACTTTCTCTACTCGGAGAGCGAAATCCAGGAGATGCTCTATGACATCAAGGCAGCCAAGGAACTTGGCGCCGACGGCCTGGTATTCGGATGCCTGCTGCCTGACGGAACCGTCGACATGGCCAATATGAAAAGACTCATGGATGCTGCAGGAGACACACCTGTGACATTCCACAGGGCCTTTGATCATACGTCAGACCCGATCAAGGCATTGGAGGACATCATAGAGCTCGGCTGCGCCCGCATCCTCACATCCGGATGCATGCCGACCGCCCTTGAGGGCGCTCCCCTGCTGGCGCAGCTCGTAGAGAAGTCTGCAGGCAGAATCATCATCATGCCAGGCTGCGGCGTAAAGGAAGACAACATAGCTGAAACAGCAAGGCTCTCCGGCGCGAGAGAGTTTCATTTCTCTGCCAGAGAGCCCGTAGAAAGCGGCATGATCTTCCGCAACCCTCAGGTTACCATGGGAAGCGAAGACGACCCATACGGCACCGTGCAGACCACAGCCCGCCGCGTCGCCGCCACTATAGCGCCCTTGAGGTCTTGACGAGGCTTTCTCCAAGGCCTATGCTGTAGCCCTGAGAGAAGAATACGACTCTATTGAAGGTGTCGGCCAGCACGATCAGCGGCAGGCGGCCTCCCTTGTCGAGTTTCATCTCGGTTGCGATCATATTCCTCATCTTTCCTTCGATGTCGACGCCAAAGTGCACTGTTGACGGAAGTTTGAAGTCCTGCGTACGGAACTTCCTGCAGTCATCTTCTGTAGCGAACACCACAAGGATCGGTCTGCCCCATACCTCAAGTTCGGCAGCAGCGGCCGAGATGTCCATGAGGGCGTGGTTGGTCGGCTCTGTGCCGTAATCAACCAACGCTATGGCAAAGTAGCCGCGGCCGGTGGTCTCGAGGACAGATTTCTCGACTCGACCTTCGGCCTCGCTCGAAATGACAGCACTATATTTCATCTCTGAGTCGAAGCTTCCTATGACACGGATCTGATCCTTGATGTCACGCATCACAAGTTCACGGACTGTCGTTTTTCCTTCTTCTATGGTAAAGAACTCCACATCAGCGAAGACATTTCCGCCGGACATTCTTGAGCCGCTCACGAGCATGTAATAGCCGCAGTCCATCGGCTGAGCCTCCTTGAAGAGCGAAGCCCATGTGCCGGTGTAGTTGAGCAGCTGGAAGTTGCCGTTCACATATTTCGAGAGGGTGAAATGAGTCTTGTATTTAGGGTCATCCAGGAGAGGAATTTCGTTGTAAGTCAGTTTCAGCTTGCCCTGCGGAGCCACGGTCTGCTCCTTGGCATCGAAGTCTACGTCGTAAGTGAGACCGTCTGCGCCAACATACTTCACGACTCTGGTTACAGGATCCATCCATGCCGGCACTCCGAAGCTGCGGCACATTGTGACGAAGAAGATTTCTCTTGATCCCTTGTCGGCAAGCCTTGTCTCCCAAACCCTTTTAGGATCAAGCTGAACATAGCGAAGGCTGATGTCATCGTGCATCGAAAGATTTTCCTTACACCATTTCACGAACGATGCAGGGTCTGTCTTTATCATATTAGAGAGAGAATCTGGAATATTCTCATGAAAATATTTCCTGAACGGTCGAAGAAGTTCAGTGTCTACCCTCGGACCATACACATTGGCATCCCCGACAGTCTCCATGCATGAGAAATGATCATCCAATACTGGCTTAGGAGTGTCCCTGAGGTCTTTTTCTGACAATGACGTGAGCAGTGCATGAGCCTCAGGCAGCTTTCCCTGCTGCTCCGCCTCCTCAAGAAGAGCAACGATCTCCTCATGATTGCCACGAGATGCAACAAGAATCTCAGCAATTCCCTTCCTCAAGGCAGGATCTTCATACTGACTCGCAAAAGCCTCTGCACGCTCCTTATCATAGAATGTAGCCACATAAGCATTTCTCAGAGAATCTTCATATTCCATACGGCGTGTATTCTCCGCCCTCTGCTCATCTGTAACATCCGGAAGCTGAGCGTTCTCCACAGGAGGAACGATTTCCATCTCCATATGTGGAATAGCCGAGCCTTCCTCATATTCCAGGACTATGGACACAGCCTCGTCCTTGCCGTATGTGACCTTTGCAAATCCGAAGCGGCCGTCCTTTGTTGCATAGACCATCATATCGCCAAGACCAGCTGTGAGAGCGGTCTTTCCCTGCGCATCGGTGAGCTTATACGCGACGCTGTTGAACTCGGAATAGTTATAGATCTTATAGTATACCTTCGCCGCCTCGACAGGAGCGCCATCTTTGTCCACAACGGTCACATCGACAACCGCAGACTCCGGAGCATAGTGCTCTATGACATTGATTTCCGTATAGTTAGGAGTCTCACGTACAATCTCCTCCGGCCCGTTGTATCGTCCGAACACATTGGTATGCATCAGCATTCCCCTGCTGGCAGGAGCATTGAACCAGCCGAGATTGAGTACAGGCTCAGGCTCGCATGCACCGAGGAAGTACCACTTGCCGTCAACCCATGCCTCCACCCATGCGTGGTTGCTGTCTGTATGGGCCCACCTTGGCGTATATACCTGGCGGGCTGGGATCCCGACCGAACGGAGAGCCGCTACGAGGAGAGTAGACTCCTCGCCGCAGCGGCCGTATGCTGTCTTGACAGTCGCAAGCGGGGAGCTTGTACGACGGTCTGAAGGCATATAGACGGCCTTTTCATGGCACCAGTGGTTGACCTCCAGCACTGCATCGTGCATAGACATACCTTTGATTCTTGGAGCTAATTCCTCATAGAATACATATCGTGCAGAATCAAGATTTTCGTTGTTGACGCGCACAGGGAGCACGAAATGCCTCATCTCACGCTCCGGTACTTTATCGCCCCAAGGCATTTCTTCCAAGGCCTTGAGCGTAAGCCTATAATGGTCCAGATAGTACTCCGGAGCCTGGTTGACGATGTCTCCAAGAGGCATGTAGGCATACAGGAACTCCAATGCCTCCTCTTCTTTCTGATTCAGATCCATAGAGGGCAGGTCTATGCCTGCAGCCTCCATGATCGCGCTGCGTGAGCGGAAGTCTTCTGTCACGGTGATGCGATATTCTTTGTCAGCGATGAAATGAGATGTGCATGCCGTGAGAGCCAGCATAAGAATCAAAGAGAATCTTGATTTCATAGTGTTATCCTGATTATTGATGTGGTGGCGCAGGTGACTTTATAGTGGTCATCTATCCTTACTCCGAGCAGGGCTGCAATATGCTGTTTCTCTGCCCTGTCGCCCGCGCAGTCTATCAAGACGAGGGCTCCAGACTTGTCCAGACTGCTGTATTTGAGGTCAGCGAACATGTCGCTGAGTTTCTTCTTGCCTTTCATTCCGAGAGGTATCATCCAGTCTCCGCTTCTCCAGCCGCGACACACAAACGGAAACTTCAATTTGTCTGCATCAAAGATGAGTGTGCCGGCAGGCTGCTGCAGGGGCATTTCTGCCGACCATGGCAGGACTTCCACAACGAATCTTCGTCCGTTGCAGTGATATGCTCCGGCTCCGCGCACCGGGACGAAGGGATCCCCGATCTGGTCGGGATTGACGTCAACGTCATGGGCAGGATGTCCGGGGACGTCATGGGCAGGGTGTCCGGGGACGTCATGGCCGGCTTGACCGGCCATCTTTGGAACGACCACGAGACTCTGCCGTTCAGTACGGAGAACATAGCCGGAAGACTCGAAGCGCTTGCCCGAAATGGTCCTGTCCGACATGAGCAGGTTCTCAAGGGACTCGAGGGCCGAGGCGTTGAAGCCGTATGGCTCAAGTATATAATATAAAAGGTAGCGCCATTGGGGGATTTCCAGGAGACGGGGGATGGAGATGGAGATTTCTCCACTCGCTTCGCTCGGTCGAAATGACAAGTGGGAGTTCTGTTCGGATGGCAGAGGAACAAGTACATGCTGAAGATTTCCCTTGCACCATTCTTCTACGATTGAAGAGGCGTCGGAGAGGTATGTCATTTCGCGGTTGAGGGTGCGGACATACGAAGGGTTCATGCGCTCGAAGAGCGGAAAGACTTCGTGACGGATGCTGTTGCGACGATACTCCACGGAAGAGTTGGTGCTGTCTTCGCGGTACGGGACTTTCCAGGCGAAGACGTGGCCTTCGATCTGCTTGCGGGTGAAGGTCAGCATCGGACGCAAGAGGACTCCGTTTCCACATGGAAGAGAAGAGACAGCCTTCATTCCGGTAAGGCCCTTGAGGCCTGCTCCGCGGACCATGTTGAGAACCAATGTCTCGGCATTGTCGTCCGCATGGTGTGCAACGACAACGGCTTCATAGCCATGCTCCTGACACAATTCTCCGAACCACCTGTATCTCAGTTCCCTGGCCGCCATTTCTATGCTCACGCCGTTCTCTGCAGCATATCCGACAGTGTCAAAATCAACACGATGCATACGCACGCCGTTCTCCTCGGCCCACTTCGTCACAAGGGCCTCGTCGCCGTCGCTCTCCTCCCCACGAAGATGGAAATTGCAATGCGCGAGAGCGAAACTGCCTGCCCCGAAGCAACGGAGCCACAGATCGGCCAGACACATGGAGTCAATGCCTCCGCTGACTGCCAGAAGACATCGATTGTCAAAGGTGGAAGTCAGGGGTGCAGAAAGCGTGCTACCCCCCTGGCCGCAGGGGGAGGGGCCCACGAAGTGGGAGGGGTTCTTTCTGCACCCTTGACTTCCACCCTGGTCCATAGAAACAGAGGCTGACCGTGAATCTGCGATCAGCCCCCTCAATTCTTCTACTTTATGCCTGAAGCGTTCAAGCATTATTTCTTGCTTGCGATTGTATATGTAAATCCGAATGCAACTGACTCCTTGAACTGGATCCTCTGATGGGTCTTGCCATCCTTCTCGCTGAAAATCATGACCTTGTCATCATAGATGAGGTTGGTCGTAACAGTGAATGAGAAGTATTTTGCAAGCTTCCAGTCAACGCGGTTGTCCCAGTTGACACGCATGTTCTGCGGCTTGTCGAGATAGTTCGAGAAGAGCACTACCTGTGTGCTGTATGAGAAGTTGTCGTTGACATTGACCTTGGCGTCGACCTTGAGCTGGGCACCGAACTCGAAACGTGCGCTTCTGAGCTGTGAACCGTCTGTAGGGACTCCCTCGGTAACACCTTCCCACTCCTTTCTCAGCGGCATGCTGTAGCCCTGACGGAATCTCACGTCTTCAACAATGACGAAACCTCCGGTAAGAGGGGCGAAGTTGACGGACAGCCACTTTGCAGGCGTCCAGTCGATACCGAGCGCGAGATTGGTATAAGCCGGCGAAAGGATTCCGGAAAGAGGCTTGCGGGCATCCATCCACGCCTGTACCTTGTCCTTCACAGGAAGGTTCTCAAGGCCTTCCACGGAAGGAGTCTTATACTCATAACCTGGTGCAAACTGCGACTTGAAGTCATAGTTGGCAGAGAAGTAGAAATTCTTCATGGCCTCTGTCTTGTAGCCCCACTTGCTTTCAAGATATATACGGTCTGTATTCTTCTGGATGATAGGCTTTGATGAAGCGTAGAGGAAACCATAGTCCAGCTGGAGGCGGTTGTTCCAGAACATTTCGTCCTTCTTGTAGTTCGCGTTTGCGTCGATGAAGGCCGCAAGAGACACGGTGTTGTCACCACCGGCCGCCCAGTTTGTGAGGCCGGTCTGACCGAGGCTTACGTTGGTCTTCAACGAACTTTTCCAGTATTTAGGCTTCTCCACCTTGACCTCTGCGTTCTGAGCGGCGTCAATCGCCTTTGCCGCTTCCGCTGCAGCCTGCTGTGCGTCCTGCGCATATGATGTGAACGCTACAAGGGCAGCAGCCAATGTGATTATTAATTTTTTCATAGTTAATAAGAAATTGCAAATAGAACTCTCTGGCTCGAAGGCTTGCCTGTGTAGATGCACTTGCCTTCCTCTACGCATACTGCGCTGTCTACAGGGATGCAGCGGATGGTAGCCTTTGTCTCCTCCTTGATCTTCTCCTCGGTCTCCGGAGTTCCGTCCCAGTGGCAGAGAAGGAATCCGCCCTTAGTGATTTCTTCCTTGAACTCTTCCCATGTGTCAACCTTGCGGATGCTGTCGTCACGGAACTTGAGAGCCTTTGCGTAGATATTGTCCTGGATCTCGTCAAGAAGCGCTGCAATCACGTCAGCCACACCTTCCTGAGGGTGCGAAGCCTTCTCGCAAGTGTCACGGCGGGCAAGCTCTACAGTGCCGTTTTCAAGGTCACGTCCACCCATTGCGAGGCGTACAGGCACACCCTTGAGCTCCCACTCTGCGAACTTGAATCCCGGACGGAGAGTGTCACGACTGTCGATCTTGACAGTGATGCCCTTAGCCTCAAGCTCCTTCTTGAATGCCGCCATCTTGTCGAGGATGGCATTGTTCACTGCCTCATCCTTTCCTGTGATAGGAACCATCACTACCTGGATAGGAGCGAGCTTCGGAGGAAGCACAAGACCGTTGTCGTCTCCGTGAGCCATGATGAGGGCACCCATAAGACGGGTCGAAACGCCCCATGATGTAGCCCACACATACTCCTGCTGGCCTTCCTTATTGGTGAACATCACGTCGAACGCCTTGGCGAAGTTCTGTCCGAGGAAGTGCGAAGTACCTGCCTGCAGAGCCTTTCCGTCCTGCATGAGGGCCTCGATGGTCATGGTGTCAAGAGCACCCGCGAAACGCTCGTTCGGGCTCTTGTGGCCTACCACTACAGGCACGCCCATGTAGTTGCGGGCGAAGTCTGCGTATACATTCACCATTCTCATTGTCTCTTCCTCAGCCTCCTGACGCGTAGCGTGGGCTGTGTGTCCCTCCTGCCAGAGGAACTCCGCGGTGCGGAGGAAAAGGCGGGTACGCATTTCCCAGCGCACTACATTCGCCCACTGGTTGCATAGGATCGGAAGGTCTCTCCACGATGTAACCCAGTTCTTGTATGTATTCCAGATGATGGTCTCTGATGTCGGTCTGACGATGAGTTCCTCCTCGAGCTTCGCCGACGGATCGACAACGACGCCGTTACCGTTCGGATCGGCCATGAGCCTGTGGTGTGTCACCACTGCGCACTCCTTTGCGAATCCCTCCACGTGCTCCGCCTCGCGGCTAAGGAACGACTTAGGGATGAAGAGAGGGAAATATGCGTTCTGAACGCCTGTCTCCTTGAACATCTTGTCAAGCACGTCCTGCATCTTCTCCCAGATTGCATATCCGTAAGGCTTGATCACCATACATCCCCTTACGGCAGAGCGTTCTGCCAGGTCTGCCTTTACTACAAGGTTGTCATACCACTGAGAGTAGTTGTCTGACCTCTTGGTTACTTCTTTTGCCATTGTATTTTGCTTTTTATTGTTTTTATACGTATAATTGTACTTGAATGCGCTTCCCTGAAACACCGCAAAACACGGTACGGTTATTGCATAATCAAACAGGATGCGAAGATACGAAATTATTATCAATAAATATAGGAGAAAGACTATGAAAAAGAGTTCATTGCTGCTGATTGCAGTCTCATTGATCCTCGCGGGATGCGGAACCGTAGCGAAAATGGCGGATTCCACCAGTAGCGCAAGGTTCGAGGACGGCATCTACAGCAGTACACCCAGCTTCATGTCAAGAACAGAGAAGCAGGCAGCTCAGAACGAGACAGATGCACTTGTAGAGAGGACCAAGGCCTCGAAGATATATCTTTTCGGAGAGAAGAAGGATACCGTGATGATTCCCGAGAACATGTCTGCACGCATACAGTATGACAAGGAACTCGGCAGCACAGTGGTCACTGTAGGAGAAAACCCTTATGACTGGCAGAACTACATCGACCCATGGGGATACTATAGTCCATACACCCCATACAGCATCGGCAGCTCATGGTACTGGAGCAGACACTATAATCCTTGGTACTGGGACGCCTGGTCATATAATCCATGGTACTACAGATACGGAGGATGGCATGGCGGATGGTACGACCCATGGTATTATGGATACGGAGGATGGTACGACCCATGGTATTATGGCGGATGGTACGGATACATGCACCCATACTACTGCGGATGGTACGGCGGATGGGATCCATACTGGCATCACCATCACCACCACGGCCCGATCTATGTCGGTGGCGACAAGGATGACCGCTGGCACGGTTCAAGGCGCAGCACCGGCTCTGACAGAGTCTTCACCAGCAGGGTTTCCACCCGCGGCGGCATTGGCAGCAGCAGTTCTGCAGGCAGGACAGCCGGTTCAAGCACGGTATCACGCCAGTCCGTGTCAGGAAAGTCCGTAGCGACACGAGTGAGCGGAACTTCAGCAAACAGGACCAGCGCCAGCAGGGTGTCTGCTCCTAGAAGGGTGTCTGGAACAGCTTCCGCCAACACAGGAGCACAGGCAGCAATATCAGCCAGCACAGCAGCTGCTCCATCAAGGGGTACGGCTGTCAGCAGAGGCAACGCAACAGCAGCCAACCGAGGCTCGGTGTCTGCAGGACAGAATTTCAGAAGACCGACAGCAACAGTGAGGGCTCCGTCAGTAAACCGCGGCACAGGCACACCGACGAACTCATCTGGATCAAGTTACAGACCAGCTACATCGAGCAGCAGAAGCTATGGAGCATCAGGTTCAAGCTACAGAAGCTCAAGCCCGTCATCAAGCAGCAGGTCTTCAAGCTACAGTTCCGGAAGTTCCAGCAGGAGCAGCTATAGCAGCGGAAGTTCGTCAAGCAGCAGGAGCAACTATGGCGGTGGCGGCGGATACAGCGGAGGCGGAAGCAGCCGTAGCGGCGGCTCGTCAGGCGGAAGGAGATAAGACAACTTAACACTTTGAATATGAGAAAGACAATACTTGCAATAGCATTCACATTTGCTGCGCTTGCGGCAAATGCTCAGACAATATACGACGCCCTGCTCTTCAGCGAAAGAGACTATCAGGGATCGGCCAGAACCATGGCCATGGGAGATGCTTTCACAGCCCTCGGAGGGGACCTCGGTTCGATCAACCTGAACCCGGCAGGCAGCGCCGTGGCAAAATACGCCCAGTTCACGATCACTCCGGCGCTGACAATCAGCTCCAACACCACTCAGGGCGTGTCACCATACTCTGACGGATCTCTGCCATACTTTGAGAAGAAATACAGGAACACCGCCACTAACTTCGGAGTTCCAAACATCGGCCTGACATTCAACTGGAACACCAACAGGAAATCAGGCTTGAAGAATGTGACATTCGGATTTGTGGTAAACCAGGTCAACGACTGGCACGAGGACGTGTATGCGGCAGGAAGAAACTCGACTACATCATATATGGGAGCCATGGCCACAGAGGCGACAGACCTCGGCCTGAACGGAACATACCTCAACATGAATGACGCATACGACTACGACCCATGGAAATATGTAGTAGGATACCAAAGCGGAATGATCTCGACCTTCGGAGGATATGACGACCAGTTCGTAGGAGCGAGCGAGCTTATCTTCGACAATGGCGAGCAGACAGAAATCGCCCTTGGAGGCCCTCTGGACCAGACATATGGCAGAAGAGTAAGAGGCAAGAAGAGCGACTATGTATTCAACCTCGGATTCAACATCTCGGACTTCATCTACTTCGGAGCGAACCTCGGCATCACCGCAATGGGCTACTCATATGACGAATATTTCAAGGAAGTTGCAGTCGATCCTTCTGACTTCGTCATCGACCTCGACAACGGCGAGAGGCTGTACTTCGACAGCATGAAATACAAATATTCATACGAGATGGAGTCATCCGGCGTATATGGAAAGTTCGGTGTCATCATCACTCCGGGACTGGGCCTGCGCTTCGGAGCGGCCATCCAGACTCCTACAGCGACGAAGATCAGCGAGGAGTGGAGAATGTCTGGAGAAACCACATACACTGACAAGGACTACAACGGATATGCTCAAAGCCCTGAAGGAGAAGACATGTATGCCTTCTCAGAGCCATGGAGGTTCAACCTCGGAGCGGCCTACACCCTCGGAAAGCTTGCAGTATTCAGCGTAGACTATGAGATGTGCGACTACAGCGCGATGAAGTTCAAGAGGAACGGTTTCGACGACGGCAGAGACTATTTCGACGACCTCAACACCGACATAGCCAAGACTTTCGGCAAGTCACATATGCTCAGAGCTGGAGTTGAAGTGAAGCCTTTTGACAGGCTTGCCATAAGAGCGGGATACGGCCTGACAACATCTCCGGAGATGTTCGACACATTCGGAAACAGCATAAAGGCTCCGAAGTCACAGAACGCATCATTCGGTCTTGGATTCATTTCAAGGAAGTCATTCTTCGCTGACCTTGCATGCAGATATGCATTCGCCACTGACGAATACTTCATGCCATACAGCGACTACATGTTCGATACCGAGGGCAATGTGACAGAGTTCGCGCCGGAGATCCTCAACAGAAAGGATGCTTGGAAAGTCCTCCTTACTTTAGGCTGGAGGTTTTAAGATATAATATACTGTCCGGACCTTCATTGAAGAGGAGGTCCATGATGGACAGATCGGGCTGGAAGCCGTATTTCCCGGAGAAGACCTGGAAATACGGCTTTTCCAGTGAAAGGTCCTGAAGGATCGTGTTCGGTCTCTTGGGATGTATCACGTCACGAAGGTCTTCGTGCGGAGTGTCCTTGACATAATCATCGGTCAGACGTATGTCCGCCTTTATGCCTGTCTTTTCGATGAAGAAACTCAGGAGTGCCATGTTCAGGTCAAAGAGACGCTCGTGACCTGCCTCGAGGATGGCGAAAAGCTCGTCCTGATAATATTCGAAGTATGCTGATGTTCCATATGCGGACGATATTGCACGCTCGTGCTGAAGCACCCACGGCTTCTTATAGTCCACCTTGATCTCACTGATCGGGATCTTGTGCGTCCCCCCTTCATGAACTATCGGAAAGGAGAGCGTCTGCACACCATCTGCCGCATAGAACCTGCAGCGGTTGCGGTATGACTGCTTCTGGAAGTTCTCGCATGCCTCTATATAAACGACAGACGGCGACAGCTCCAAAGAGCCGCCGTCGCCTCGTCTGCTTATGAGTCCCGTCATATCCTGCGCCATTGCGGCGAAATAGGACACGGGAGGGAAATATGCTGTTGAGAGCAGTTTTGCCACTTTAGTCTACATTTCCCTTTGTATCAGAGTTGAGACCTCTGATGATACCTCTCTTGGAGTTGCGTATGAAGGTCACGATCGTATCCCTCTCCTCTGACTCAGGGAATCCGGACTCGATCTTTGCGATGGCATCAGAGAAGTTGGTGCCGGCGCTGTAGATGATGTCATACATATCCTTGATGTTGCGGATCTGGTCAGACGTGAAGCCTCTTCTGCGGAGTCCTACGATGTTGACGCCTGCATATGTGAGAGGGTCACGTCCGCAAAGGACGTAAGGTGGAACATCCTTGTTGATCTTGCAGCCTCCTCCGATGAAAGCATGCTTACCGATCCTTGAGAACTGGTGAGCTACCGTGCTGCCTCCGATTGTAGCCCAATCGTCAACATCTGTCTCACCTGCGATGCCCACGTAGCTCACGAGGATACAGTTGTTACCCACTGTGCAGTCGTGTGCAACATGTGTATATGACATGAGGAGAACGTTGTTTCCGATCCTGGTCACTCCCCTTCCGCTGGCCTTGGTGCCGCGGTTGATGGTTGCGCACTCGCGGATGTTCACGTTATCGCCGATCTCCACATATGTGATCTCGCCGTCAAACTTGAGGTCCTGAGGGACCGCTCCGATTACCGCTCCTGGGAATACGCAGCAGTTCTTGCCCATCTTGACATAGTTGAAGATCGTCGCGTGAGGAAGAATCCTTGTTCCGTCACCTATCTCTACATGTTCTTCAATGTATGCGTATGGTCCGACTTCCACATTCTCGCCAAGCTTGGCGTTGGGATGTACTGTTGCGAGTGGATGAATGTTTGCCATGTTGGTTTGTTTTATGTTGTTCAGATCCCTCGACTACGCTCGGGATGACAAGACGGCCCGTACCTGTTTTGCCGCTGTCGTGTTTATTCCGTGTCCTGCCTTCTCTGCTGTGATCTTTGCCTTGAGGAAGCCTCCGCAAAGCCTGAGGTCACCGATAAGGTCAAGAAGCTTGTGTCTTGCGCACTCGTTGGTGAAACGAAGCTGGAGATTGCTCAGGTATCCGTCTTCACGCACTTCAAGCGAAGGGACATTGAACAGACGGCTCATGTTGTCCACCTGCTCCTTTGTGACCGGATGCTCGACGATCACGATCGCATTGTCTACGTCACCGCCCTTTACAAGACCGTTATTGAAGAGGAACTCTATCTCGTGGAAGAACACGAATGTCCTGCATATACCGATCTGCTCAGGATATACTACAGAAGAATCCCACTGAGCATGCTGAACGCCGAGGACTTTTGAATTGAAGTCTATCTTTATGTCGTATGAGAAGTCGTCCGCAGGCTCAAGACGCACAACCGATCCTTTCTCATTGACCACCTCGACTGTCTCTTTCAGTTCGATGTACTTCCTTGGAGCATCCTGCTCCTGGAATCCGTCCTTCCAGATCGCCTCTATGTATGGCTTCGCGCTTCCGTCAAGAATGGGAACCTCGACATTGTCTATCTCGATAAGGGCATTGTCCACACCCATTCCGGTAAGAGCTGAAAGTATATGTTCTATTGTTGATACCGAAGCGTCTCCCTTCGATATTGTAGTGCTCCTGGCAGTGCTGCTTACATTCTCAGCAAGTGCCTCTACCAGAGCGTCTTCACCTATATCTGTTCTCTTGAATACGATTCCTGTGTCAGCAGGTGCCGGCGAGACCGTCATACGGGCAACTCTGCCGGTATGAAGTCCTTTTCCTTCAAACAAATAGCTTTTTCTTAACGTCTGCTGCAGCTGCATTTCTTCTTATTTATATTTTTTGAGCCTGCAAAGATAGTGATTATTTTCTATATTCCTATTTTCCAGCCCTTTTGAAAAGTGCATAACTGCGCATGAAGTCTTTCAGAGGGAAGGCCGGAGAGCCCATGAGCACCTCTCCTTCCTTCTTCACCTTGCCAAGCACTCCGGCCTGCGCGCCGATTGTAGTGTTGTCTGCAACGGTGATATGCCCGGCAATGCCGACCTGGCCCGCAATGATGCAGTGCTCGCCGATCTTGGTCGAACCGGCAACGCCGGTCTGAGCCGCCATCACCGTGTTCTTACCCACTTCGACATTATGAGCTATCTGACAAAGGTTGTCTATCTTGACACCCTGACGAACGATGGTAGAGCCCATCTGGGACTTGTCCACGCAGGTGTTCGCTCCGATCTCGACATCGTCCTCGATGATGACATTGCCTGTGTGCTCGATCTTCTTCCATGTGCCGTTCTCAAGCGGAGCGAAGCCGAAGCCGTCAGCCCCGATGACAGCATTTGCGTGGAGGATTACATTATTTCCTATCACGCATCCAGGATATATCCTGACACCAGGATATATGATGCAGCGAGAACCGATCTTGACATCGTCACCGATGTACACATGCTCATATATCTTCGTACTATCCCCTATCTGTGAATGCTTTCCGACATAGGCAAAATCTCCCACATACACTTTCTTTCCTACCTTCGCGCTCCAGCGCACCTTGCTGTGGCAGCCGCGATACCTCTTGTATGAACGCTTCTTTGCCGTGACATAGTCAAGGAGTGCGGCTACGGCCGCATACGCGTCGTCCACCCTCACCATTGTCGCCTGAACAGGCTCCTTCGGCTCGAACGATTTGTTGACTATGATAACATCAGCCTTGCTGGTGTATACATACTGCTCGTATTTAGGATTTGCAAAGAATGATATTGTGCCTGGCCTTCCGCTCTCGATGCGGGCTAAGGATGTCACTGTGACTTCCGGATTTCCCTCTACTGTACCGCCAAGTATTTCCGCGATCTCTTTTGCCTTGAATTCCATTATATTGAAGGGGTTAGGTTTCAGTTCTTATATTTGGTAGTTTCTGATTTTTTCTCTACATTTGCAGCGTGAGAATGATCAGGGGGCAGGCAGCCCCCTTATTTTATGCACTGTCACATACAAATATATGAAAATATCGGATATAATAGATGCAATAGAGGGCGAAATCGTTGCACGAGGATTGTTTTTAATTGAAGTCACTGTCAGCAAGGACAATGATGTGGAGATCACAATAGAGTCGGAGGAAGGCATTGTCGAGCTGGACGACTGCGTCTCGCTGAGTCGCCATTTCGAGAGCATGTTCGACCGCGAGCAGGAGGATTATTCGCTTACCGTGACATCGGCAGGACTCGACCAGCCGTTCAAGGTGCTCAAGCAGTATCTCAAGTCGGTGGGCAAGAAGGTCGAGGTGCAGCTCAAGGGAGGCAAGAAGATGGTTGCGCTTCTCGAAGCGGCAGACCAGGAGAGCATCACGCTGAAGTACTCTCAGAAAGAGGCAGTGGAAGGAAAGAAGAAGAAGGAGATCGTGGAGCATGTGGACCGCTTCACCATGGACCAGGTGAACAGTGTCCGCCCATTCATTGAATTTAACTAATAAAACATATAATGGAAAAGATTGAACTTAAAGACGCTTTTGCTGAGTTCAAGAGCCAGAAGAACATCGACAGACCTACAATGATGGGTGTGCTCGAGGATGTGTTCAGGACTCAGATCATCAAGACTTACGGATCGGCAGACAACTTTGACATCATCATCAACATCGACAAGGGAGACTGCGAGATCTACTGGAACAGAGAGGTTGTCGAGGTTGTAGAAGACCCTAACACCCAGATCGCGATCAACGACGAAGCTCTTGACGACGACTATGAGATCGGTGAGACTTTCGCCAAGAAGATCGAGCTCAAGGATTTCGGCCGCAGAGGTATCCTCAACATCCGCCAGAACCTTCAGGGAAGGATCATGGACATAGAGAAGGCAAACCTCTATAATAAATATGTAGGCAAGATCGGCGAAATATTCACAGGAGAGGTCTACCAGACATGGGCAAAGGAGGTTCTTATCCTCGACGAGGACGGAAACGAGCTCAGACTGCCTAAGTCAGAGCAGATTCCTGGAGAGCACTTCAAGAAGAACGATACAGTGAGGGCAATCATCAAGAGTGTCGAGATGAGGAACACGACTCCTTACATCGTACTCTCAAGAACTTCTCCAGAGTTCCTCGAGAAGCTCTTCGAGCAGGAGGTTCCGGAGATCTACGACGGCCTCATCACCATCAAGAAGGTGGTACGCATCCCTGGCGAGCGCGCAAAGGTTGCTGTCGAGTCATATGACGAGAGGATCGATCCAATCGGAGCATGTATCGGTGTGAAGGGATCACGCATCATCGGCATCGTGAGAGAGCTCCGCAACGAGAACATCGACGTTCTCCAGTGGACAAGCAACACTCACATCCTCATCCAGAGAGCGCTCAATCCTGCAAAGATTTCATCTATCGTTGTTGGTGGTGAGGACGAGAAGATCAAGGTATACATGCTTCCTGACGAAGTCAAGAAGGGTATCGGTAAGGGCGGATGCAACATCAAGCTTGCAGGCATGCTCGTAGGTAAGGAAATCGAAGTGTGGAGAGAACTCCCACAGGAGGATGAAGAAGATGCAGAGGAGGACGTACTCCTCAGCGAGTTCGATGACGTAATCGAGGGATGGATCATCGAAAAGCTCCAGAGCATCGGATGCGACACTGCAAAGGGCGTACTCGCATGCACTCCGGCAGACATAGCCAAGAGAGCAGATCTCGAGGACGAGACAGTAGCAGAGATTTTTGATATCCTCCGTTCAGAATTTGAAGAATAATTACATATGGCAGAAATAAGATTAAGCAAACTCACAAAGCAATTCAGCATCGGACTTGCCAGACTCGTCGATTTTCTCAACGAGCAGGGAGCCAATGTGGAGATGAATCCGAACGCAAAGGTGTCGGATGAATATCTTCCGGCGATCGAAGCGAAGTTCGGTGAAGACCAGAAACTTAAGGCAGACGCAGAAAAAGTGACTGTCAAGCTTAAGGAAATCATCGAGATGGGCCCTAAGAAGAAGTCAAGCCAGGAAGAGGAGGAGGATGTTCCGGAGAAGGAAGTTGTCATCAAGAGTACAACTCTCACCGAGTCTGCACCTGAGGTCAAGCTTGAGCCGGTTGCTGAGCAGCCGAAGGAAGAGGTTCCTGCAGAGGAGCCGAAGCCAAAGGAAGAAGGCGGCATAAAGATCGTGGACAAGATCGACCTTGCACAGTTCGACAAGAGAAAGCCTGCTCCTGCAGAGGAGACCAAGCCTGTCGAGGAGCCTGCTGTGACGAAAGAGCCTGAAGAAGAAGTTCCTGTAGCAGAACCGGAACCTGTCGAGGTTCGGTCTGAACCAGTTGTCAAGGCAGAGCCTCGCGAGGTGAAGGTGGAAGTCGAGAGACTTGCAGGTCCGAAGGTCGTGGACAAGATCGACCTATCTCAGTTCGACAAGAAGAAGAAAAAGAAGAAGAGAGAAAGAATCGACAAGGGCGGCAGCCAGAAGGTTGACGTGACCAAGGTCGAGGCCGATCCTAAGCCTAAGAAGGACAAAGGCGGAAAGCCGGGCCAGCAGCAGCCTCAGGGTCAGGGCAAGAAGGACAAGAAGAGCCGTCGCGACCGCGGAGGCGACAAGTTCAAGCCTATGACGGAGGCCGAGCAGGAAGAGATGCAGAAGGAAATCCAGAAGCAGATCAAGGAGACCTATGCAAGAATGAACGAGGGCAAGAAGCAGAACTTCGGAGCAAAGCACAGGAAGGAGAAGAGAGAGGCAGCCTCACAGAGGATGCAGGAGGAGATGGAGATGCAGCAGCTCGAGCAGAAGGTGCTCAAGGTTACCGAGTTCGTGACCGTGAACGACCTTGCTACGCTGATGAACAACACTCCTGTGACCAAGGTCATCGGAGCCTGCATGAGCCTCGGAATGATGGTGTCGATCAACCAGCGTCTCGACGCAGAGACTCTCGTGCTGGTGGCAGAGGAATTCGGATATGAGGTAGAGTTCGTGACAGCGAACCTTACTGACGCGATAGCACAGGGAGAGGCCGAGGATACTGACGAGGATCTCCTCCCACGTCCACCGGTGATCACCGTGATGGGTCACGTTGACCATGGTAAGACTTCACTCCTGGACCACATCAGAAAGGCGAACGTAATCGCCGGTGAGGCTGGAGGTATCACACAGCACATCGGAGCATACAACGTGGAACTTCCGGACGGACAGAGGATCACATTCCTCGATACTCCTGGTCACGAGGCGTTTACGGCGATGCGTGCCCGCGGTGCCAAGATGACCGACCTTGCCATCATCATCGTCGCGGCAGACGACGCCATAATGCCACAGACCGTGGAGGCTATCAACCACGCACAGGCGGCAGGCGTACCTATGGTATTCGCGATCAACAAGATAGACAAGCCGGGAGCCAATCCGGACAAGATCCGCGAGCAGCTCTCAAACATGAACATCCTTGTAGAGGACTGGGGAGGTAAGTTCCAGTGCCAGGAGATTTCCGCAAAGAAGGGTATCAATGTCGAGCTTCTGCTCGAGAAAGTCCTTCTCGAGGCTGAAATGCTCGAGCTCAAGGCAAACCCTAACAAGAGGGCTTCAGGAGCGGTGATCGAGTCATCTCTCGACAAGGGCCGTGGATACCTTGCTACAATCCTCGTACAGAACGGAACACTCCGCGTCGGAGACGTGATGCTTTCGGGATGCTACACCGGCAAGGTGAAGGCCATGTTCAACGAGCGTGGACAGAAGGTCGAGGAGGCAGGTCCTTCAACTCCGGTTTCTGTTCTCGGTCTTAACGGAGCGCCGACTGCAGGTGAGACCTTCGTCGTGATGGCTGACGAGAAGGAGGCGAAGGACATCGCCAACAAGCGTGAGCAGCTCATCCGCATCCAGGGCATCAAGACCCAGAAGCATATGACTCTCGAGGAGATCGGACGCCGTATCGCGATCGGAAACTTCAAGGAGCTCAACGTCATCGTCAAGGGAGACGTGGACGGATCGGTGGAGGCTCTCTCAGACTCTATCATCAAGCTCTCTACAGAGGAGGTTCGCGTGAATGTGATCCACAAGGCTGTCGGAGCGATTTCAGAGTCGGATATCCTGCTCGCTGCAGCTTCGGATGCGATCATCATCGGTTTCCAGGTACGTCCTATGCCTTCTGCAAGAAAGCTTGCTGAGAAGGAGGAGATCGAGATCCGTCTGTATTCAGTCATCTACGACTGCATCAACGAGCTCAAGAGCGGTATCGAGGGTATGCTCGAGCCTGAGCAGAAGGAGGTTGTCACTGCAACCGCCGAGGTTCAGGAGACATTCAAGATCTCAAAGGTGGGAACGATCGCAGGATGTATCGTCCGCGAAGGAAAGCTCCAGAGGACAGCGAAGGTGCGCGTGATCCGCGACGGTATCGTAGTCTATACAGGAGAACTCGGATCCCTCAAGAGATTCAAGGACGATGTCAAGGAAGTTCACATGGGTATGGACTGCGGTCTGAACATCCAGGGCTACAACGACATCAAGGTCGGAGACGTTGTCGAGGCCTACACAATCGAAGAGATCAAGAGAACTCTCTAGCAATATATAACATAGCCGAAGGGCTTCAAATTATTCCAGATCCTCCCCACTCCGTGGGTCCCCTTTTCGGGAGCCAATGTCTGGAAAATTTGAAGCCCTTCGGCTTTTATATTAGAGTATTCTACTCGTCGCGACCGCCGGCGTTTGCGAACATTTCAATCGGAACGTCATACTCGAACGGCTCATAACAGTTGCCGTCAAGGTCCTGACACACGACAAACACCCTGTCGATGACTTCCTGCGTGCTGGCTATTGCAGAAGGCTGTCTGAACTCGAACGGTTCCCCGTTGTTTATATTGATGATATGTGTAACATCAACCATATATCCGTTCAGTTCGCGTTGCTCGACATAGTTGCCGCCACAGTCACATACGGAATCATGGAATTCCTGAGATGCCCAAATTACAGAATTACCCCATAATGGCGCTCCATGCGGACTATGATAGTGCTCGTATCCTATATGAGGCCATACCCAATCATCCAATGTAGTAAGGTGCCAGTCACGAGGCTTGTCGGTCCACTTGATGATACCGAGAATCTTATCTTCAGGAGTCAGGATCAGAGAAGAATCACCATTATTGAGATATGAATCAGTAGCTGCAAGTACATATGCTGTATATCCCATAGGTATGGTTACCTCAAAACCATAGCTGCCAGGAAGGGTGCCACCTGAAGACTGAGTAAAGTACTGCTCAAGCCATTTCAGCGTAGGCTCTGCTGATTTCCACTTAGGATCAGATGAAAGCACCACTGTTCCAATAGCAACAGGTCTTGTAGTAAACCTGAATTCAATTGCTTTTGAATATGATCCATCCGTATCCTTGGCCATGGCGACTATCACATAGTCAGTGTCAATGTCAAGATCAGTCATAGTCCAGGCACCATCCACTACAGGATACTTTTCCATGACTGTAACGAGGCGGCTGTGATCTGCATTGATATACATCCATGCCTGTGCAGTCTCAGCACTTCCACCAAGGTAGTTGGAACTCTTCCATGTATTATCCGATGTCTTTCCAATCCAATACAGAAGTCCTGCTGAGCCCGGTGCCGACACATTGACAACAACATTGCCCGGGTCATTCTTGACAAGTTCCATCTCGACCTTAAGGTCATTGTAAGCAATGACTGTAGTAGAGTACTCGGCTGTCAGGACCTCACCATATTTGCCCTCGGCATCAGATGCCGTTGCGAAAAGCACATATGCTGTAGAAGGCTTCGTTTTTGTGATGAAATCACTGAGTCTTGCTTCTACTGATGTTTCTTTCACACTCTTTCCTTTCTCAAGAAGGTATGTCGCCTTGGCATCATCATCCGCATACTTCTTTGCATCTGAAGCAGTCATATAAGCATAATATATATTCTCAGCTCCATCAGCTGCAAGAGGAACAACAACCTCAAGTGCTGTTACTGACGCATCGCCTGCAACGACCTTGACCGATCCGCCTGCCTCAAGCTTCAGGGTCGAGAATTCACGCACGATCACATCTGATGCCGCATATGTCTTGCCGGCCTCAGCCAAGGCGATCCAAGCCACATAATCAGTTGCCGGCTCTGCTGTCACACCTGTCAGCGCAAACACCGAACCGGTATAAGACATAGGAGTGGTCAGAGGCTCATAATAAGAAGCATTCAGTCCGTAAAGAAGATCCTCAAGAAGGAACTCCTCAGCAGGAAGAAGGCCCATATAATAAGAATCGGCACCTGCCACATTAAGTGTCAGGGCAGCATCGCGGAATCTCTTCTCCGAGATTTCAAATTCGACAGAAGCATATTTGAATTCTGATGTAACGAATGTCTCCTCAGAAAGATAATATCCTGCATCATCGGCAGTCTGATAGTAGAGTGCCGGAAGAGCCCAGAACACATATGACTCACCTGCATAAGGCTCAGAATCGAGAATCTCAGCTACAGACTCGGAAAGATCGCTGTCTGAAATGCCATATCCGGAAGGATATGAGAATGCTCCCAGAAGTCCTTCAGCTGTCTCGAAGATTGACGCCTCATCGAAGGCCTCCTTAGCACAGATTCCGTATACGAACTTCTGCAATCCGTTATACATCTCTGCTTTTGCATTGCCGAGAGAGACTCCGAAGATCTTGAAAGGTGAAGTCGTGAGGTACAGACAAGCCACAGTGGCCTTGCCTCCCTCAAGCACAGCTACAACCTTGAGGTCACCTTCCGCTGCTGCGATACCGGACTCGACAAGTTCCTTTGACGGAGCTGTTATATCGAAATAAAGACCTCCCATGTAGATGTCTTCATATTCCTTGACCCTCCATCCGTCCGGAATCTGGAGCACATAGTCGACAACGCCACGGGCATCAACCTGGACTCTCTCAGTCACACCATTTGCAACATACCAGTCTGAAACAATGACTGTAGACCAGCCTGCCGGCTTCACAAAGTGGAATCCGCATGCACCGTCAACCGTAACCGTAAAGGTCATATCCTCACCGAAAGTGAATGTAACGGCATATATCTCACCGCTGAGTTCATCAGTAATGAGCTCGTAATCAGAGAATACTGAATTTCCGGAAAGAGGATAGCTGACGCCTCCTATTACAATGAATGTGTCATCACCTTCGGTAATGACCTCAGGAACATCAGCCAAGACAGGAACAGCCTTGCCTTCTGAATCAAGGAACAACTGCTTCTTGCCGTCCTTGTCAATGTATGCCCAGTAATTCTCGCCGTCACCAAGGGTCATATAGGTAACGTATGACTCCAGGTCCTTTTCAGGAAGAAGCTGAAGTTCAGTACCATCTGACAGGGTGATAGTTGTTACACCTGTGGCAGCATCTCTTGACACATTCGAGATGAAAGCCTGACCTGTAAGCATCGATTTCAATGCCTTGATTTCAGAATTCATCTTCTGCTCAAGCTCGAACAACTGATCGACGATCATATCGATCTGCTCCTGAAGCGCAGAGTCATCATAGCAGGACACAGCAAGAGGCGAGGCCAGCAGCACTGCAAGCGCCACCTTCGCAAATCCCGACTTAATTTGATTAAAGATTTTCATAAATATTGATTTAGTTGTTGTTATAATTCAG
>X418_Giraffe__coassemble_9_pt1 | contig 64119 bp, 53 predicted proteins | sample X418_Giraffe__metabat2_high_PE_001 | metagenome-assembled genome bin X418_Giraffe
TAACAGGTACTGCCACGATATTGGCAATCAAGGTGATTTTCAAGAATGACCAGAGAGTGCGTCGTGTCTCCGAGTCGATTGTTCCTCCGAACACTTTTCTTACCGCTGTCTCGTGGGTATTCTCGTCTGCATAGTAGATGCTCATTCCGATCAGTCCTAAAATAGCGATAAGAACAATCATCAGAGCAATCCCTGTAACCACATTCTTGATGAATTCTATCTTCTGAAGGTCGCGTTCAAGTATCTCGTCAAGGTACATTGATTCACGACCTATATGTCTGGGATCCACAACCCTGCATCCGCTTATCTTCTCGTATGCTTGAGCAATCACCTGACGCGCCGTTTCATGGTCTCCGTTTGTCCGGATTATGTAGGCGAGGTTGTAGTCATTCACATACTCCTTAGGGAATATATATACATATCCAGCCGACTTATTTTTACTCAACGTCGGCACTCCGCTCGCCGGATAATCATCAATGACTCCCAACACTTTAAATTGGGAATCTGTGTCATTGAATTCTTTCTGCAGAAATTCACTCTTATCTACAAGTTCCTTGAATGACTCAGTCATCCAGATACCGAACGGTGCGTCGCTATACTTTTCCTTGATGTTGAATCCATATATGTCAAAGGCATCCTTCGTACAATAGATTTCATGAGCTACCGACCTCTGATTGCCATTTTCATCCAGAGCCAGTTCATGATGATAGCTACTGAATACAGTGCCGTTTGTGTAATCGACGGCCTCGATTTCTGGATGTGTCAGAAGTTCGTTCTGCAATGCGTCATAATGGGTGAAACAGTTTGACTCAGGCTCAAGCCTGTCACTTGGCAGCAGATAGAACAGATCCTTATGGTCAGATCCGCTGTCGATATTGATCAGGTTGTTGTATCCTACCTGAAGTATGATGCTGAAGGTTATGAAGGCTGTCGCCAGAACGGTCTGAATGCAGATGAAGACTTTATTCAATATGGTCTTTCTGTTGAAACGGAATGTACCTTTGGTGACATCCAGGGCGCTGAAACGTGAAACATAATAGGCCGGAATGAATCCGGACAGGGCGGATGTGATCAGCAGGATCGTGAGCACCGCAATTACCGTCAATGGCTCAAACGATATGCTGAACCTGCTGCCAAGTCCGTCATATCCTTGAAGAATGTTGTTTATGCCTGGAAGTGCAGCCACAGCGATGCAGATTCCTAAGATCGTACAGAACACGGTTATGACAAATGCTTCTTTGAAATACTGGAAATATGTAGCAGTCTTCTGCGAACCAAGCAGGTTCTTTGTTGCAGCTTCCTTCGCCCTCTTTCCTGCCAATGCAACATTGAGGCTGACATAGTTCATCAACGCCATGATCAGGAGAAGCACGACAAGGATGACGATGATATTGATGGTGAATTTCGTGTTTACCGTAAAGTACTCATTGGCACCATCATAGGTGATTTCATCATATCTTACCAGGCGGCAATGTTCATCAGCGAGACGATTCTTGATTGTACCTACTAAACTTTCACGATAGCGTTCAGACCACTCTGCACTTTGGGTGGAAACAACTTCATCTATATACCTGTTGCCAATGTCATTATAATGTCTTACAGTCAGATTCGAAATCTTTCTTTCAGCCTCATCGTCATCGACTCCATCCTTGAGCTTGACCATCGTGACCATGCCTGAAAGCATTTCCTGAAATGGAAGCGAAGGATTTTTCTCGCCGCGGGCCGACATTGCCATTATCATGTCGTTATACTTGATGAGACCATCACCGAAGTCCTTATAGATTGCTGTAATAAGATAATCCTTCTCCAACAATGTGACGTTCTTGCCGATTGCATCTCCTTCGGGAAAATAGGTGTTAGCGAACGTCTCTGACACACCGACCTCTGAGGGTGTCTTCAGGAAACCGGCATCGCCTGCGATGAAATCCTGCGGGAAGAAATCAAAGAAATTCTCCTCGCACCAGTTTATCTTCACGCAATCCGCATTCTTGAGAGTGAAATGTCCCGGATACAGGAGCACGGTACTGGTACTTTCGATTTCGGGAATGTTGTCAGCCAGATGTTCTCCAAGGGCCCATGTCGTATGGAATGAATCCTGATAGCACACAGCATAGATGTCATCATACTCAGGGTTCTCATGCCCCATCTTCACAATATTCACCAGCCAGCTGGCAAGTATTATCACAAATGCGAGCGACACGCTCAGACCAACCACCTGTATGGCAGTATACCTCTTGTTTCTGCTTAAAAATCTCAGGTAACTTTTCATTACTTCTATAATATAAAGCTGAAAAGGGGAATGGAAATCATATAACCCAATTATGATGCGTATCTTGTTTCCAACTAACAAACCCATTCCCCGATTCAGCGGGAGAATTCATATCATTTATTCTTTCTTCAGCGCCTCGGCCGGATCAGCATTTGCGCTGCTCCAGTATTGGAAGCCTGCAACAGCAATTGTCAGCGTCATAATCAAGACAAATGTCAAAATGAATATCCAGGCTGACATGCCGGTGTGATCTACAAAGTTCTCGAGCCATCTGCTGACTGCGTAATATGCTGCCGGAACTGCTATGGCATATGAGACAATACCTATCATCGCATATCTCTTCAGTCCGTCAAGCACAAGACCTGCGGTTTCTGCTCCATATACCTTTTTCACAGCCAGGTCGCGTCTTCTGTACTGGACGTCAAGAAGTACCTGTCCGAAGACTCCGATCAGCGAAAGAGCAGCGGCCAGCAGAGAGAAGATCGAGATGATCTTGCCCTGTTTTATCTCGGACTCGTAAACCCTTTCCATCACGTCATCGTAAAACTCTACCTCAAAGAGATATGACGGATCCATTTCAGCCAGTACGGCATTGATCTTTTCGGTCATATCGGTCTTGTCATACCCATCCTGGAGCCTGATGTATGTGTATCCAAGTGTTGCAAAGTCCTTTGGAACATAGATATAACAAATCGGGGCTGTGTCGTTTCTTAATGAATTGATTCTGACGTCACCGGTCTGTCCGATAATGCTTCCCATTCCTTCTGTGATCTCAATCTTTCCACCTAAGTCCTTCAAAGTCTGGTTCATTATAGCGTTTCCTACATCAGACACAAGGAAGTTTCTGCCGTCAACAACAGGTATTCCCATCACATCCAGAAAGTTATGTGAACAATAGATGGAGAAGCATCTGACCTGTTGTCCTCCCAGTTCAAGTGTGAATGTCGAATAAGAGTCAGAAAAGCCCATTCCTTCCAATGCAAAAGCAACGTCTTCCACCTCCGGAAGCGAACACAGCCTTTCCTGCAGCCACTCTGACTTGAACTGATATTGTTCCGCAGATATTTGGACAACCGCTATCCTGTCCTTTTCGAAGCCTGTATCATACCCGGTCATATATTCATTCTGCCTGTAGACCGTCAGGGCAAATATCATCAGGGCAAAGGTGATTGCAAACTGAAGCGTGATCATGATCGTACGGAATCTTCTGCCAGCTATAGAAAATGCAAAATTGCCTTGCAGTGCAAATGCTGTCGGCAGGGAAGTGACATAGAAGCTCGGATATAGTCCGGCAACCAGACCTATGACAATCGAAATCAATCCGGCTATCAGCATCACCGGAAATTGTGAAGCGAAGTCGAATATCATATCTGACACTCCCTGCGATACAAGCCATTGGCTGACAGGAGAAACGATACCAAGAGCAACTGCGAATGCTGCAATGCTGAACAGGACAGCCTCAAGTATCAGTTCGGCTCGGAGCTTTGCTATTGAACTTCCAAGAACTTTCCTGGTGTTGACAGTCTTGACGCGTATCGGAGCAAGGGAAGTAAAGAATGTGGCATAGTTGATCCCTCCTATGAGCATTACGAGTATTGAAATGCATATGAGCATCCATGCCTGTTTCCTGCTTCCGGTCTTCCAGATAGTGCTGCCGGCATCATCGAAGTATATATCTTCTATTGGAGTAAGTTCTATATCGGTGAGCCAATCAGTGTCTTCGTAATTGTAGTTGTCATTGAAGTTCTGCTCCACAAGTTCCTTGCTGTCAGAAGAATCCAGAAGCACCCAGCAGGCGAAGTTAGCTCCGCCGTAGTTACCTTCGTGCAACTGACCAACATTCAGATATATGTTGTTTCCTATCTGAGAATTGGCGGGAAAGTCCTTGTAAACTGCTCCGACGCTGAATTCTTTTGTCCTCCCGGCTCCGAACTGATATCCTTCATTATGTGTCAGAATATGGCCGATTGCAGACTCATTCCCATATAGCTTTTTTGCAAGAGATTCCGGGATGGCAATCTGCGACAGGTCATTTAACGCATCTGCGCTGCCTTCAATAAACTCTGTTCCAAAAACTTCGAAGAAATCAGGATATATGATATTTGCCTTCGACTTGAAGACGAATGCCGGCATGCCATCTTCTCGGATGGCGTTGAATACCGTCTCTCCAATGAAAGGGCAGTCGATCGTTCCGGCAATGATGTGCTGTGAAGAACCGATGATATCATCTGCGTATCCTCTTGGGATAATATTCTTGAATATGTCGTCGTCAGCGGCACCAGCCTTGTCGACCCTGTATATACGTCCTGAAGTCGGATGTTCCATGTCAAAATTGACCTGATATCTGACCTGCAGCATAAGTACCATGAATGCTGTCAGTGCCATGACAAGACCGGCAAAATTCATTACCATCGCTACACTGTAGCGTCTGAGTATTGCTATGAAATTCTTCATTATTTTGGTTTTATCAGCGAGTTGATTATTCAGTCTTAAGTGCATTGGCCGGATCATCGGTTGCCGCCTTCCAGCTTCTGATGATTACCACGCCGATGGTCACTGCAAGCACAGCCACGAGTGCGAGGGCGAACACCCACCAGTACATAGGGCACCTATGTGCGAATGTGGCAAGGTATCTGTCCACGATGACCCATCCGATCGGAGCGGCAACTGCGAAGCATATGAGTACGATCTTCACGAATCTGCTGCAGAACATTGCCAGGATCTCACCTACGGTTGCACCATTGACTCTGCGCAGAGCGATCTCCCTGCGACGGTACTGTGTCTCGAACATCACCAGACCGAACACTCCCATAAGAGAAATGATGATTGCGATCAGGGTGAAGAGGCTGATGAGCTGTGAAAGCGACTCTTCCTTTCTGTATGTCCAGTTGATGTTCTCGTCGAAGAAATATATCTCCCATTCATCCGGTGAGAAGTCATACCTCCATTCACTCAGGACTTTTCCGATATGCTTCTTCACCTCATTGTAGTCAGCACCTGCAGCCACTCTGATGAATGCTGTGGAAGGATGCCACCAAGGCTCGCTTCCGAAGACATAGAGTGCAAACGGAGTGACTTCCTCCTTGAGTGTCTTGAAACTGAAGTCGTCGCAGAATCCGACGATTGCAGCATCCTGGTCTGCGTGTCCGCTTACCCTGTCTTCGAGAGTGAATCCATATGTCCTTCTTGCTGCCTCATTGAAAATGAATGTACCGTTCGGATTGTTCTCATCTTCCTTGCGGAATGAGCGTCCTTCTGTTATTTTTATGCCCATAAACTCGGGGAAGTCTGATGATACCGCATAGCACTGGAAGTTGACTACTGTGCCGTTAAAGTCACGGCCCCAGCCCATTCTTGTCGATGCAAGGAGGTTACCTGCGGCCCAGCTGACATCCAGAATCTGAGGGTTTGCCTTGAGTTGCTCTTCCACAGTTTCTGCATTCTGTCCGATATACTCGGTGGTATGGACAAACAGAAGTTGCTCCTTGTCGAATCCCATATCGAAATCGACCATATATCTGCGCTGGAGGATGATGAAGCTTGAGCAGATGATAAGAACTAGCGAAATGACGAACTGAAGACCGATGAGAGTATAGCGGAGTCTCTGTCCGGTCTTTGTGCCGCTGAATGATCCCTTCAACACCAGTGCAGGCTCGAAAGATGTGATGTAGAAGGCAGGGTAGAGGCTTGATACGACTGCAATGATTAATGCAATGATCACTGTCAGGACAGATACGCCGACATTTGCACTGAAGGCGCTGTCCGCACTGATGAGGTGAGTCAGCTGGCTCATGTTGAAGAGCATCACGAATGCAAATGCAAGTGCGAGCGCAAACAGAATCAGGGTTACGCTTTCTGTAACCGTGCTGATGATCAGTTCACGGCGTGTGCATCCGAGCACTTTCTTTGTGTTGACACTCCTGATGCGCTCAGGAATCTGTGCGAAGAAGAAGTTGATGTAGTTGATGAATGCGATGCATACGATGAGCAGGGCTACAATGATAAGGATGACTGTAGTTGTCTTGCTACCTCTTTCGATAGGGGTGGAGATGTCGGATGCATAATACAGGCCTTCCAGAGGCATGAACTGTACTTCAGCCATTGCCAGGAAGGTGCTGATTGCTTCATCCATCGCTTCCTGGGTCATTCCAAGTTCTTCCGCAGACGGAAAGTTGCCGAAATAATCTTTCATCAGGTGTTCCCGGGTGACCGATGCCAGACTCTCCTCCATATACTTGATCTGAGAAGGGTCGTAAACCTTAAGGAAATAATGGTTTCCCCATTCCGAGAAATTGGTTATCCCGTCATCTCCCAGATTTCTGAGAACCTTCACATCTTTGAAGTGAGAGTTTTCCGGCAGATCCTTGAAGATGGCTTTGATTGTCCTGAGGTTGGCATATCCTTCATAGCCGAGAGTCATTCCTATCTCAAGATCGAACTTCTCGGCGATGCTTTCGCTGATGGCAAACGACTTTGTATCAGAAAGATCTTCGATCGAACCGCTCACCACTTCCACTCCCAACGCTTCCAGAGCGGTTCCGGAGAAATTGGTGACTCCAAGGTCTATATCCTGCTTTACACCATCTCTTTCGATCCAGTATCTTGAATTCTCAGTACCGCTGAAACTCAGGATACCTCCGTATTCGATATTCGGAGATGCTTCAAGGATGATCTCAGCGAGAGGACGGCAGAAGTTCAGCTGTCTCTTGTCAACGTCTCCGTCCATGCTGCCGGAAGACATCACAAAGACCTTCTCCGAATCCTTGATGCCCTTGTTGAAGTTCAGGTCGTAGTTCACCTGTACGAGAATGATGTAGAATGCAGCAAAGGCTACCGCCATGCCCAGCACATTGAGTAGGCCTGACATTGCCGAGCTGCCGCGTCTGAATATGTTGAATGATGCCATTTGCAAGTTGTTATGGGGTTATTTCGTGTCTATTTGTTCTGTTTAGTGAAATAAGGCAGTATCTCACGATAGTGCCTTTGTTAAGTTCAATATTATGTTTAACAATCTGCTAAAGTTCGTTCTTTACATCGCTGACGATCTCGCCGTCGAAGAGGTTTACGACTCTCTGCGCGCATGAAGCGTCTTTCTGAGAGTGAGTCACCATTACGATTGTTGTGCCTTCTTTGTTAAGTTCAGTGAGGAGGTCCATGACTTCCTTGCCGTTCCTTGAGTCGAGGTTACCTGTAGGCTCATCGGCGAGGATCAGCTTAGGGCTGGAAACGACTGCGCGGGCGATGGCCACTCTCTGCTGCTGACCGCCGGAGAGCTGCTGAGGAAAGTGCTGCGCGCGGTGGCTTATGTTCATTCTCTTGAGTATTTCGGTCACACGCTGCTTGCGCTCTGAGGAACTGATGTTGAGATAGCGAAGGGGGAGTTCCACATTCTCGAACACATTGAGTTCATCGATGAGGTTGAAGCTCTGGAACACGAAGCCGATGTTGCCTTTGCGGAACTTGGTGCGGTCCTTCTCTTTCAGCTTGGCAACCTCCTGTCCGAGAAGCATGTAGCTTCCATCAGTAGGATTGTCAAGAAGTCCGAGTATGTTCAGGAGGGTAGACTTGCCGCATCCCGAAGGGCCCATGATGGCCACGAATTCACCGTCATTGATTTCGAATGAAACCTTGTTAAGAGCTGTTGTCTCGATTTCCTCTGTGCGGAAAACCTTGCTGAGGTCTGTTACTTTGATCATAGTGATTATGTTTAATTGTTATTGTTTCTGTTTTATATAAATAATAAGTAATTATTGTGCCAAAGTAGATAATTCTTTAATAATCAATAGCTTGCATATTAAATAGACATTCATGTGTTGTAAAGATATTTTACATAAGTGTAAACTGTTACTCATTTTTCAATGAATCTACAGGGTTGCTCCTCGATATACGTAGGCTGTTCATGATAACACAGAATGAAACCAGTGCTATTATGAAGATGTCAGCAAGGATAAAGTACCATGGCGAGAGAGCTATCTTCTCCGAAAAGTTCCTGAGCCATGCTGATGCCGCAAACCAGGCTCCCACGTTTCCGAGGATGATAGCCGGGATGCTGAGTTTCATTATCTCTGCCACATATATTCCCATTATCTCCTTGACTGTCGCTCCGTTGATCTTGCGGACAGCCATCTCCTTGCTTCTTCTCTGCGACTCGTCACGGACATATCCGATGAGTCCGAAAAGGGCGATGATGATAGAGACCAGACATCCTATGATGACCGTGTTCCTCATCCTTCTTTCGCTGGAATACGCCTCCCGCATAGAGTCCTTGTAAGACTTCACAACCACATCCTTGTTCTCTATCCTCGCCTGGATCACTTCTTCCACCTTTTGCATCATCTCCGTAGTGACTTCCGACACCTTGATGGCCATGAACGGCATATGATCCTTTCCCACTTCTCCATAGAACTTGATGCTGGCACGTGTGTCCTGATTGGTCAGAGTGTTGATCCTGTAATCCTTATACACTCCGCTGATCGTTACCGCACCGATCTGGTCGTCATGTTCAGTGATATACACCTGCTTTCCTACAGCACCGTCGCTCCAGTCCCTGAACTCCATCATCTTCTCAACGAAACTCTCGCTCACAGCGATCTCTGTCGGTGACTGAGGATATCGGCCTTCTATGAAAGGAATATCAAGCATGTCGAAGAGTCCAGCCGAGCCAGAATACTGATCGGCGATATTGAAGAGGTTTTCCTGACCGTTGTCAAGCAGATACACATTGTTTCCTGATGACGAATCGAGAGGGAGAGTATAAGATACCTGGACGTCAAGCACTCCGGGAACCAGCTTGAGGTCATTCATTATTCCCTGATGAACGCTTCGGTCTGTTCCGGTAAGCACTGTCCAGAGAAGATCATCGTATTCATATCCGGGCTTGTCATTCACGGCCTTGTTGTACTGTGCGGAGATCACACCCATCAATGTGAGCAGAAGCGCGCATATTCCGGTCTGGATGAACAGAAGTCCCAGTTTCCATATCTTCTTGTTCTCCTTGTAGTTTCTGATGGCCGCTCCGGCAGGAATCTTCGAATAGAGATAGCCCGGCACAAGGGCCGCAATGAAGAATACAGCCAGTATGACCCCTACGACTGTCATATATGTGCCTCTTACAAGAAGGGCATCGACAGGAACCCCGACGATATCCTCAATGACAGCCCGAAGCGAAAGCACGATGGCAGCAACTACGACCAATGCCGCCGCGACATCAACTGCCGCCTCCTTGAACATGATTCCGTAGATGTTTGCGCCTGCTGCTCCATAGCACTTGCGTACTCCCATCTCCTTTGATCTCTTCACCAATGCCGATACTGACATCAGGATATAGTTCAGGAGCGAAATCAGGATGAGAAGTATGGCAACTACGGTCAGTATGACCATCATGTTCTTCATTCTCGCAGAAGAGATGTGTTCACCCTTCAGAGGGGCAAGGAAGAAATGAATGTCAAAACCGGAAGTCTCCGCCATCTGCTTCACCTCAGGCGGATAGTTTTTCTCCTGCATCAGTCTGATTGCGGGAGCGAGCATATCTGGATCAGTGCCTTCTGCCAGTCTTACATATCCTCTATAACGGTCGTTTCCGAACCAGTTCTCTGTAGATTCCTTGACGAGACTCTCCATTGAAAGAAGTACATCGTTTTTGATGGAACTGTGATGTGGAAAGTCTTTGAATACTCCTCCGATCTCAACCTTGAAGTTCGGCATTTCTTCGCTGTAGATAATCTGTCCTACTGCCTCATCTACTCCACCGAGTTTTTCTGCGAATGATTCGGACACCATTGCAACAGCAATCTTACCGAGTACCTCTTTCGGATTGCCGGCAAGAATCTCAGTATCGAAAACATCAAAGAAGCAAGTGTCTGCTGCAATGCATTCTCCTGTGATGACATTCTTCTGCTCGTCTATAAATTTGTCGCTGTTGACTAGAAATGTCCAACGAGTCGCGACCTCCACTCCCGGAACATGTTCCTTGAATCCCGGAGCAATGGCACCGGAAATCTGTGGGAAATCCCTATCCTCTCCGTGCTGGATATATACGGTTCGTATCTGATAAATCTGCTCATAATCAGCATAGCAGGTGTCATAACTCATCTCATAGCATACCTTCGCTATCAGAATCAGACCGATGGCTACTCCCGTACCGAGAGACAACGCCTTTATTATTGTTTCCTTCAGTTTCATAAATCATGGTTTTAGATCCCCGATCAGGTCGGGGATGACGTGGGCGTCATTGCCGGCTTGACCGGCAATCTCGTTAAAAGACCAGCACTTCGTTGTCGCCGAAGTTATCATAGCCCGAAGTTATCACTTTTTCTCCTGCTTCCAATCCTTCAAGCACCTCATAGAACTGAGGATTCTGACGGCCGATGCGGATTTCGCGCTTCACGGCCTTTCCTCCTTCAGGTGACACGACATATATCCACTTTCCTCCTGTCTTCTGGTAGAATGTGCCGCGTGGAATCAGGATGGCCTTCTCCGGCTGGCCGAGCTGCAGATTGAGATAGTATGTCTGACCAGTGCGGATATTGACGGGCTGCTCTCCGCTGAACTTGAAGTCAGCCTGGAACTTACCCCCACGCACCTCCGGATAAACCTTACGGATGACTGCATCGAAAGTCTCGTTCTGACGTTCGAATGTGGCTGCCAGCCCGGCACTGACCCTGTCGATATAATGCTCGTCAATCTGAGCCTCAATCTTATAGCTGCCGACCGCATTGATCTGGCCGATCTTCATTCCGCTTCCGACAGACTCTCCGAGACCGACTTCGATCAGTCCGAGCTCTCCGTCAATCGGCGCCTTCACGTCAAGATTCGCCTTTCTGTTGCGTATCCTCTGCATGTTTATCTTCATATTCTTAAGGCTTTCCTCCATCTGCCTGATCTGCACCTCTCTGTACATGCTGTCCTGCTCTGCTCTGGCTATAGTGACCTCCAGCTTCTTGCAAAACAGTGTATAGTCCTCTTCTGAACGCAGATATTCCTCCTTGCCGATCAGTCCGTCGTCGAAAAGACGCTTCTGCGACTCCAGTGCGCGACCTTTTCTCTTTACTTCAGTCTCGAGTTCCAGAATGTTCAGGCTGAGCTGCATCTTCTCCTGCTCCATCTGTATCATGGTGTTTCGCAGGGCATTCTCCTTCTCTGCAAGATTCGCCTCTGAATTGAGAATCTCCAGGTCAAGGTCATCATTGCTCAGGCGGATAATGACATCGCCGGCCTTTACCTGCGTGCCTTCCTCGATGACGATTTCTTCAACGATGCCGGCCTCGCACGGACTCAGCTGAATAGTGGTCATAGGGTGAACCTGACCGCTGATGCGTATATAGTCATTGAATTCGCCGGCGCGTACCTCGCTTATCGAAAGTGTTTCCTGATTGACACGAAGTGTGCTTGAATCATCCCGGAATATGAGCCACAGGATGAATATGGCCATGAATCCTCCAAACCAATAGGGGAGAGCCTTCCTGGTGAATGCCAGGGCTATGCCTTTTTTCTTTTCAATAGTTCTATCCATAAGTTATAATATCATTTCATTTACATCGATTTCAAGGTCGTTTCCGTTTATGAAGTCATACAAGGTATGCTGACGGAGACTGTAATAGAATGTCCAGAAGTTGCTGACGTCGCTGATGTATTGTCGCATCGCACTGTCGTTTTCGGTCTGGGCCATGTTCAGGTCGGTCACAGTGGCGTTTCCCTCGCGGAAGCGGTGCATGGTGAGTTCGTACCTCTCCGAAGCGACTTTCATGGCCTTCTCGGACACAAGACACTGCTGTCTCTGATTATTGAACTGGCTTACAGCGGTGAACATCTGCCTTCTGAAGTCATTCTCATACTGACGCACCTGAGCCTTCACGACCTCCTGGGCAGCCTTCGCCTTCTGCACCTTTCCCTTGCCGAGGCCCCAATCGAAGATCGGTATGCTGAAGGTAATGCCGACAGTTTCCTGATCGAGGAGGTTCTTGTATGCCTGAGGAAATGTCGGACCGGTCTGCGAGAGACCAAAGCGCGCATTAAGTGTGAACGAGTATCCTCGCGATGCTTTTGCTTGTTCCACATTAGATTCAGCATAAAGCAGATTCAGTTCGTTATTGAGACTGAAACTTGAATTCTCCATGGACTTCTCCATCACAAGGTCATAATCCATCTGGATGTCCGGCAGATATGTGCCTATGTCCGGAATGATCTCGAATGACTCATCATAACCGAGGAGGGAATTGAGCACCATCTGAGCCTCACGCACCTGCACCGCTGTTTCATTTATGGCGATGCTGTCGTTGAGCATGCGAAGTTCAAGTTGCAGGTACTCAGCCTTGGTCACGCTGCCCAGCTGCAGCCTTTCCTTGGCGATCCTGAGCATGTTCCCGGAATTCTCATAGTTGCTCTGGCTGATGTCGTTGTTCATCTTGGCAAGAAGCAGGTTATGATAGGCATACACAACATTGATAGTAATGCCTTCCATGGTTTCCAGATAATCTCTCTTGCCCTTTTCGTATGCCTTCGGCTCGATCTTCTTGTCCCATTTGAACTGGTTGTAGTTGAAGAGCGGCTGGTAATATTCAACGGTAATCGGTCTAGAATACCAGGCATGGCCCTTGTTGCCGTTGAACTGGTCTACACGGCTGAGATCTGAGAGTACTGTAAGCACACCGCCTGTGAAAGTTATGTTCTGCTTCATCTTCAGTCCAAGCCTGTTCTGAAGGTAGTTGGAACTGACATAGTTCAACGAGCCGTCCTCAGGACTCTGAAGCAGGGAGAGGGAACGGTCAAACTGCATGACGTCGCCTTCAAAATACAAGGAAGGGAGCCTGCTGGCCTTATAGGACCTGTATGCCCAATAAGTTGAGATGAACGCCTGGCGGGCCTCCAGGGCTTCCACTGAATTGTGCCTTGCCGTATGTATCGCGTCTTCAAGGGTCATCGTTTCCTGACCATATGAAAGCACAACGCAACCTAATGCAGCAGCCAGGCATGATATTCTTCTGATGATATTCATATTAGATAATTTTCATTTGCATCTGTGCCAAGATGTAACACCCGGCATGCCAAAATACACAAAACCCTGAATCTCAAAGTATTACAGCAAACAGCAAAGATCGGCAGTTGTAAAAAATATTTACACTATGCCGAAATATCTTTACACATGAATGCAAATTATGCCTAACTTTGCAGGAAAATTGAATAGAAATGAAGATAGCAGTACCAACAAGAGAAGGACGCGTAGATGACCACTTCGGTCATTGCGCATACTATACGATTTTCGACGTGATCGACGGAAATATTACTGGATCCAGCAAATTGGCATCACCGGAAGGCTGCGGATGCAAAAGCGGCATCGCTCCGGTCCTCAGACAGATGGGTGTCACAGTAATGCTGGCAGGCGACATGGGACAAGGCGCCAAGAATGTGCTTGAAGCCCAGCGCATTGAGGTGATCAGAGGTTGCAGCGGAGATGTCGAAGAACTGGTCAGGTCATATCTGGCAGGACTTGTCAAAGACAATGGGGAAGTGTGTGACCATCACGATTGTCACTAAAACAGAAGAGCCGCTGCTCATTTTGTTTGCAGCGGCTCTTTTTGTTTTAATTATTCTGAAGATACTCCTTGAAGAAGCGTCCCTGGGTTGTCGGTGTGAATGTCTCCCAGTCCTCTATCAGCGTTGGTGACCAGTCAACATCAAAGCACCACACGGTAAACGAAATGCCTTTCTTCTCAAAGTACCTGGTGATATGCTCGCCATATACATCTGTAGATATCACAGGTATGTGGGCACCTTTTTCGTTTTCAAGGCAGAATCCGATCTCTGTGCAGATCACCGGATATTTATCAGCAACGAAGCCGAAGTCAGCTTCCCACTGTTCCTCCCAAGGCTGTTCGCGCTTCATCGGATATGGATGTGACACATATGCGACATTCGGACGATCGATCGGAGCCGTAGCAACCGGAGTCAGATCATACGCCCAGTTGAAGCCTGCGCAGAGGCAGACAGCATGAGGATTGTAAACGCGGATGGTGTCGATGATCTGCTCCTGTATGCCTTTCCACTCTTCCCATGTGCATACTCCGGTGTCAGGAGCTGTCACAGTCGGTTCGTTGAACACTTCATATAATGCAACTGTCGGCTCATCCTTATACCTCTGAGCCACCGTACGCCAGAACTTGAAGGTTTCATCAATGTCTGTATTGTACATAGGGTTTGTAAACTTTGCATCCTTGAGGTTGCCTATCGAATGCCAGTCCATGATGACATACATGCCATGTTTCTTCGCCCATTCGATTCCTTGGTCCATGGCCTCGAAAGCGGCATCCCAGCCCATTCTGTTGATGTTTGCAGGATGTACAGCAAAGCGTACAACGTTTGCTCCCCAGTCAGCTGCTTCGGCAAAATACCTTTCTGTCCACTGACCTTCAGCAACAAGTTTGACTGGATCCGAGAAGCACAGGCCTCTGAAGACAAGTTCATTTCCTTGAGGGTCAATGAACTTGTTTCCTTCAACCTTCACCCATGCGCTTTCCTGCTGTGAGGCGCATGCTGTCATGACAATGGCAACGAATGCCATAAGAAGAGTCTTTTTCATAGTAGTCTTGGTTATTTAGCGAATGATATATGTAGTCTCAGGCTGTGCAGTACCCTTGAGGACGCCTGCCTCTACTGTGAATGCAGTGCCATATACTTCATCCTTGTACTCACCGTCAGGAAGTGCGGTAGGAAGTTCTACAGGATTTGCCTCAAGAGCGAAATTGATGACAGCTGCACCCTTGTCGCCACGATTGACAACGATGACTTCGCCATCCTCTGAAATCCTTACGTCCTCAAGCTGACCGGCCATCGCCTGGCGGAACTTGTTCACGGCTACAACCTCAGGGTGGAAGAATTCGTCATTTCCACGTGCTCCAAGGAGGTTGTCACCGAAGTAATTCTCGCGTGTCGAGTTCATAGGGCGGCTGTAGAAGAGCGGAGTACCGTTCTGACGGGCAGTAAGGAACACCCATCCTGTGCGGATCTGAGCATCGGTAAGGCCTGCGCTCTCATTTGCATTGCAATATGTGTCATGGCTCTCCACCCAAGTTGTAAGGTATTCCGGAGCAGCCCTGTGATACCATGAAAGCAGGTCATGGTCCTTGGCGCTTCTCTTCCAGAGAACCTCTCGGAGGACATGTCCATAGCTTGAAGCTGTCTGGCCGAAATAGCCTGCATACTCTTCCTCGGGAACGTTTCTGTCCTGAAGAACCTCGCCATACACGAAGAGGCTGTCATATGGAATGCAGAGTGACACTCCAAGCACTTCCTTGCGGCCTGTTGCAACATCCCAGAAGTCGTTTTCTGTAACACCCGCCTCTGTGTCAAGAGGGTCTGAATGTACGCCGATATGCTTCGCTGTGTCATAACGGAATCCGCGTACACCCATCTCAATGAGCTTGTTTACAAACTGCATGTAGTATTTCTGAAAGAGAGGATTCTCAGTGTTTACATCAGGAAGTCCGCCGACGCCCTGAAGAGTACACTCTGTGCGGTCGTTATAGTCTCCGATGCCCTGAAGTCCCTTGCTGTGGAACATCTTCTCACGTCCGCCGACAGCCTCATAGAACTCGTCTGTGACAAGGTCGATGTTGAAAGCAGTATGGTTCGGAAGAACATCCACGAGGACTCTGATATCGTATTTCTTTGCAGAGTCCAGCATCGCCTTCATCTCTTCTTCTGTTCCGACGATATTGTTTCCTACTGTCCAATCTGTAGGCTGATAATAATGATACCAGTTTCCCTCCTTCTCGTCGAGGATCTTGATGTTTCCGCCTTCAGGGCTGAAGCATGCATTGACAGGAGAAGTCTGCAGCATGGTGAAGCCGGCATCAGCAATCTGCTTCACGTTCTCTGGGATAGTAGGGAAGTTCCAGCTCCATACATGGAGGATGGTCTCCGTATTGGTGCTGTTGGGATCATGTGTCATTCGGTCTACCTGACCGTCGTTCTGCGATGCGCAGGCAACAAAGCCAAGGCATGCGATGATGGAAAGAATTCTTTTCATTTTTATATTAGTATGAATTAATTGTGCTAATATACTATATTTTTCCGTAACTTTGTTAAAACCGTTCAAGTCAAAGATATGACAGAAAAAGAAATGATGCTGGCGGGGCTGACATATTCAGCCGTCGACAAGGATCTGCTCGAAGAGCTGAATGCGGTCAAGGAGATAATCCATGACTATAATTCACTGCGTCCTTCAGAAACCCGGAAAAGGTTGGAAATCCTCAAGGGTCTACTGGGACACATCGAAGATGATGAAGTCATTATCAATCAGCCGTTTTACTGTGATTACGGAAAGCAGATCTGCGTAGGCAGACGCTTTTTCGCGAATTTCAATCTCACGATTCTGGACGAGGCTCCGGTCACGATAGGAGACGACTGCTTCATAGGACCGAACGTAAGTATATACACAGCGTGCCACAGCACAGATCCGACCGAGAGAAACACCCGCAGAGAATGGGCTGAGCCGGTCACCATCGGAGACAACGTATGGATCGGAGGAAGTGTGACCATACTCCCGGGAGTGACGATAGGGGACAATGTCACCATCGGAGCGGGCTCGGTAGTGACAAAGGACATTCCTAACGACACTGTTGCCGCAGGAAACCCTTGCAAAGTGATCAGACACATATAAACCAGTGACATATGTACCAGTTCCAGTGCGATTATAACGAAGGAGCTCACCCTCGAATCATGGAGAGACTCCTCGAAACAAATCTCGAGCAGACCGTAGGATACGGCGAAGACCATTATTGCACAGCAGCGCGTGAAGCCATCCGCAAAGTCATCGGCAGAAATGACGCTGATGTGCATTTCCTGACCGGCGGCACACAGGCGAATGCGACAGTGATTTCATCCATCCTCCGTCCGCATCAGGGCGTATTATGCGCTTCGACAGGACACATAAATGTCCATGAGACAGGCGCAATAGAACATGGCGGTCACAAGGTCCTCGCAATCGAAGCAGAAAACGGGCTTCTTTGCGCAGAACAGATACGTAAAGCAATGGAACTGCATTATGCGGAAGACGGTCCGGAGCACACCGTGCAGCCGGGCATGGTATACATTTCTTTTTCTTCGGAACTGGGCACTATATACACTCTCGAACAGTTGAAAGCAATCAGCTCTGTTTGTAAAGAGTATGGACTTCCTCTTTTCATTGACGGCGCCAGAATGGGGTATGGACTGGCATCGGAAGGATGCGACGTGACCCTTCAGGACATTGCAAATATCGCAGACGTCTTCTATCTCGGAGGCACCAAGCAGGGCGCGCTTTTCGGTGAAGCAGTCGTCATAACTGACGGATCCTTGAAGAAGGACTTCAGATACTTCATCAAGCAGAATGGCGGAATGCTTGCCAAGGGCCGCCTCCTCGGCATACAGTTCCTCACTCTTTTTGAAGATGGCTTATACATCAAGATCTCCGAGCACGCCATAAAGCAGGCTCTCAAGATAAGAGATGCATTCATGGCCAAGGGATTTGAAATGCTTGTGCAAAGTCCTTCCAACCAGCAGTTTCCTATCCTGGACAACGAGACCATGAGACATCTGTCTGAGAACTTCCTGTTCTCTATATGGCAAAAGATCGACGACACTCATACCGCTGTCCGCTTCTGCACAAGCTGGGCTACAACAGACGAGGCCGTCGATGCTCTGATTACAGCAATTTAAACAATCTCGGTCTTCCAGAGTCCGTGGATGTTGCAGTATTCATAGACTGCGACAGGCTTTGACGTGCATGTGCATACCACTGCTTCCGGAACATCCTTGAGATCGATGCGGATGCCTCCGTTCTCGAGTTCCACATAGATGAATACTATGTGGTGCTCGGGCGTCATAGGGTGGGGAACACTTCCGACATCGATCCTGATCTTGCAGTCATCAAGATGTGTGACCACAGGCAGGTGCTTTTCGCTGCCGGCATCTTCAGTAGCAGGAACAAGCTCCTGCATCTTTTCTCCACAGCAGACTACAGGGACTTTCGAATCGTAAAACTTCACGATTACATTGCCGCAATGACGGCATTTGTAGAATTTAACAGCCATAACCATTAATTTTTAAGGTGAATATATGTATTTTGTTGAAAGCCAATTTTGCAAATTTCCGTCCAACAGGCATTATATTTTTAAAAAATTTTAATTTTATAGGAAAAATGCCTAATTTTGTCAATTGGTGTTAAACATTTAGAATTGTTATGAAGAAGTTCACTTTACCCAAGGACGGCGGCCTCATCGAGGCCGGATTGCCAAACGGCATAAAGCATACATTCGAAAGAATTCCTGCCCACATTTTTGAAGATGAAGAGGCTGCCAGCGAGCGCCTGGCCGACAAGATTGTTGAAGCAATCAATGAGAACAACGGAGTTTTCAGGCTCGGACTCACGACTGGAACCTCGCCATTGTCTCTATACAAAGCTCTTGTATCACGCCATAATGCTGGCAGAGTATCATTCAAGGATGTCGAAATCTTCAGCATAGACGAATACTATCCTGCGCCGGCCGATGAATACAGCCGCAACAGAAGACTTTACGCTGATCTTATTGCACATATCGATGTAAAGCCGGAGAACGTACATGTTCCGAAGCTCACAGAGACACACGACAGCACTTTCGTGACTGAATTCTGTGCGAGATATGACGAGATGGCTACCGGCCTTGACCTGCTGATCCTTGGAACAGGAGACAAGGGACAGGTCGGCTTCAACGAGTTCTCTGCATCAGAGAAGAGCCGCACCAGAACAGTTCTCCTTCCTTACGGTTCAAGAAAGAGACAGGCAAAGAATTTTGCAGACAATATTTCCGAGACACCAGACAAGGCCATTGCAATGGGTATTTCCACCATGATGAGCGCAAAGAAGATCCACTTCATAGCATGGGGAGAGGACAAGGCTCAGGTCGTAAAGAGCATTGTAGAGGACGAAATGAATCCGGATTGTCCTGCATCTCTTCTTCAGCGACATGAGAACATCACATTCTATGTAGATGACAATTCAGCATCATTGCTTACAAGAAATGTAGCACCTTGGCTTGTAGGTCCTTGTGAATGGACACCTAAATTCATACGTAAAGCAGTGGTTTGGCTCTGCGAAAAGGTACACAAGCCGATACTCAAGCTCACTCAGAAAGACTACCTGTCATACGGACTGGGAGAACTTCTCGAGCTGCACGGACCATACAGCCAGATAAACATAAAGGTATTCAACGACCTTCAGCATACAATTTCAGGATGGCCGGGAGGAAAGCCTAATGCTGACGACAGCACAAGGCCTGTGCCATCAAATCCTTTCCCTAAGAGGGTGGTGATCTTCTCTCCACATCCGGACGATGATGTCATCTCCATGGGAGGTACATTCATCCGCCTTGCGGAGCAGGGACACGACGTTCACGTCGCTTATGAGACTTCAGGAAACGTTGCGGTTCACGACGATGTGGTTCTTCAGCACATGGACACAGCGCGCGAGCTTGGTTTCGGCGACAGATTTGACGAAGTGAAGGAGATCATCGCATCCAAGAAGCCAGGACAGCCTGAGCCGAGAGCTCTTCTCAATCTAAAGGGAGCCATCCGCCGCGCAGAGGCCAAGAGCGCTGTCCGCTCATTCGGCCTGAACGATCAGACAAACTGTCATTTCCTTAACCTTCCGTTCTATGAGACCGGAGGAATCAAGAAAGGAGAGCGCACCCAGGCAGACATTGACATCATCATCAAGCTTCTTCAGGAAGTCCAGCCGCACCAGATATACCTTGCCGGTGACCTTGCAGACCCTCATGGCACACATCGTGTATGTACAGAGGCCGTTCTCGAGGCAATCAACCAGCTTCAGGGCGAGGCATGGCTCAAGGAATGTCATGTCTGGCTTTACAGAGGAGCATGGATGGAATGGGAGCTCGGAAAGGTAGACATGGCTGTTCCGCTCAGCCCAGAGGAAGTGATCAAGAAGAGACATGCCATCTACCGCCATCTCTCGCAGAAGGATATCGTTCCTTTCCCAGGCGAAGACCCACGCGAGTTCTGGCAGAGGGCAGAGGAGAGAACTGAAAACACTGCACGCCTCTACAACGATCTCGGCATGGCCGAGTATCAGGCAATAGAAGTATTTGTGAAACTATTTTAATATAAGCAATAAATGAGACTCATCATCAACCAGGACAGCGCCAAAGGCTCACTTTGGGCAGCGCGCTACATCGTTTCAAGAATCAAGGCCAAGGCCGCAGTAACCGACAAGCCTTTCGTGCTCGGACTTCCGACCGGAGGCACACCGATAGCTACATATCAGGAGCTTATCCGCATGTATAAGGCAGGAGAGGTGTCGTTCAAGAATGTGATCACATTCAACATGGACGAGTATGTAGGTCTTCCTGAGGAGCATCCTGAGAGCTACCACTCATTTATGGCAAGAAACTTCTTCGACCATGTGGACGTGCCGAAGGAGAACATCAACATCCTTAACGGAAATGCAGAGGACCTCGCAGCCGAGTGCGCTGCATACGAGGCAAAGATCGTCGCTGCAGGCGGCATCGACCTCTTCATGGGCGGCGTCGGCGAAGACGGCCATCTTGCATTCAACGAGCCGTTCTCTTCTCTCGTTTCACGTACAAGAGTAAAGAGCCTGACATACGACACCATCCTTGTAAACTCGCGTTTCTTTGACGGTGACATCAGCAAAGTCCCTACAACAGCGCTCACAGTGGGCGTCGGCACAGTGATGGACGCGAAGGAAGTACTCGTTCTCGCATTCGGTCACAAGAAGGCAAACGCACTCAGGGAGGCAATCGAAGGCGCATACTCGCATAAGTGCACACTCTCCGCTCTTCAGGCTCATCCGCACGGAATCATCGTTGCAGACGAGCTTGCAGTAGGCGAGCTGAAGGTGAACACCTACAGATATTTCAAGGACATCGAGAAGAACAATATCTAATCTTATACTTATATGGAAACAAGCTACATGCAAGTTGTCAACAGCTGGCTCGAAGGTAACTTCGACGAAGCTACAAAGGCACAGATCCGCGAGCTTCAGCAGAACGACCCTGTCGGACTGGAAGACGCATTCTACAGAAACCTCGAATTCGGCACAGGCGGACTTAGAGGAATCATGGGCGTAGGTACAAACAGGATGAACAAGTACACCGTAGGAATGGCCACTCAGGGTCTTGCCAACTACATGAAGGCAAACTGCGAGGGACCGCTCAGCGTGTGCATCTCGTTTGACAGCCGCAACAACAGTCCCGAATTCGCTCAGATTGCAGCAAACGTGCTCGCAGCTAACGGCATTCACGTGTACATCTTCAACAAGCTGCATCCTATCGCCCTCATGAGCTATTCGGTAAGAGCGAAGAAGGCTACAGCCGGCATCATGATCACAGCTTCCCACAATCCTAAGGAATACAACGGATACAAGGTCTTCTGGAGCGACGGAGCGCAGGTTACTTCTCCAGTGGACAAGGACATCGTTGCTGAGGTTGCAAAGATCACAGACCCGTCAATGGTTAAATTCGAGCCAGGCGAAGGCGCGGCTCCTATCGAAGTGATGGGACATGAAATGGACGAGGCATATCTCAATTCTGTTTCAACTCTCATGCTTTCTCCTGAAGCCGTAGCAGCACACAAGGATATCAAGATCGTCTATACTCCGATCCACGGATCAGGTGTGGAGATCGTCCCAGAGTTCCTGAACAAGCTCGGATTCGAGAACATATATCATGTTCCGGAGCAGGACGTGGTTGACGGAAACTTCCCTACAGTGATGTCACCGAATCCAGAGGAGCCTTCAGCCCTTGCAATGGCTGTCGCAGTGGCTGACAGAGAGGGCGCAGACCTCGTGATGGCGACCGACCCTGATGCAGACCGCATCGGCATCGCAGTACGCGACAACGAAGGCAAGATGGTCCTTCTCAACGGAAACCAGACAGGTTCGATCCTTACATATTATATTCTCCGCCGCTGGTCAGAGCTCGGAAAGCTCGACGGCAAGCAGTACATCGTGAAGACCATCGTGACTACAGAGCTCATGCGTGCAATCGCTGAGAAGTACGGCGTCAAGGTCTACAATGTCCTCACAGGCTTCAAGTGGATTGCCGACGTGATCAAGAAGAACGAAGGCGAGACCACATTCGTATGCGGAGGAGAGGAGAGCTACGGATTCAACGTAGGTGAGTTTGTCCGCGACAAGGACGCTCCTATCTCATGTGCATTTGTTGCAGAATGCGCAGCATGGGCTGCAGCACAGGGCAAGACCCTCTACCAGCTCCTTCAGGACATCTATGCCGAGTTCGGCTACTACAAGGAGTCACTCATCTCTGTTACCAAGAAGGGCAAGGCAGGTCTTGAGGAGATCGCTCAGATGATGGTCGACTATCGTCAGAATCCTCCTGCAGAGCTTGCAGGTTCACCTGTGATCAAGGTGATTGACTATACCAAGCCTGAGGAGACAGGTCTTCCTGCTTCCAACGTTCTTCAGTTCTATAATGAGGCCGGTGATGTCGTTACAGTCCGTCCTTCAGGTACCGAGCCTAAGATCAAGTTCTACTTCGGCATCAAGGGTGCTGACGCAGATGCAAAGAACGAGGTTCTCAGGGCACAGTTCAGCAAATAATTTTCATATTAAATATCAGCAAAAAGAGCAGCTCAGGCTGCTCTTTTTGCGTTTGTTAAAAACTATGTTGATAACTATAAATGGATTTGGATTTTGATGAGTGAATTATTGCATAACTTCGCAAATCTATACACAAGACTATAACCTTAGAATATGAGCAGCGCAGAAATCACCATCATCAAGAGAGACGGAAAAAGAAAGGCGTTTTCCGTAGAGAAGATAAAGAATGCAATCAGGAAGGCATTCCTTTCGGTAGGAGCATTCGCTACAGAGGAAGACCTCGTAAACATCCTATCTCATGTACGCATCACAGAAGGCATGCATGTGGAGGAAATTCAGAACCAGGTAGAGATCGGACTCATGGCAGAGCAGTATTTCTCTGTCGCCAAGTCATTCATGCTCTATCGCCAGAGGCATAGCGAGGACCGCGAGGTCCGTGACCACCTTGACTTCCTCATCCAGTATTGCCAGGCTGAGAATGCAGCGACCGGCAGCAAGTATGACGCAAATGCAAACATCGAGAAGAAGAATCTTGCCACTCTCATTGGCGAGCTTCCTAAGAAGAACTTCATCAGACTCAACCGCCGCATTCTTACTGACAGACTAAAGAAGATGTACGGCAAGGAATTGTCTGACAAATATATAAGACTGCTCAAGAACCACCACATATACAAAAATGACGAGACCTCTCTGGCAAACTACTGTGCCAGCATCACCATGTACCCTTGGCTGCTTGAGGGCACAAAGCCTATCGGTGGAAACTCAACAGGCCCGACAAACCTCAAGTCATTCTGCGGTGGATTCATCAACCTCGTGTTCATGGTATCCAGCATGCTCAGCGGCGCATGCGCTACGCCGGAATTCCTCATGTACATGAACTACTTCATAGGCAAGGAATATGGTCTTGACTACTACAAGAACCCTGACAGACAGGCAGACATGTCTGTAAAGAAGCGTACGATCGACAAGATCATCACAGACTGCTTCGAACAGATCGTATACTCCATCAACCAGCCTACAGGTGCAAGAAACTTCCAGGCAGTGTTCTGGAACATATCATACTATGACAAGAACTACTTCGAGAGCATCTTCGGAGAATTCCGTTTCCCAGACGGTTCAAAGCCGGATTGGGAGGGTCTCTCATGGCTCCAGAAGAGATTCATGAAGTGGTTCAATGCTGAAAGACTCAAGACTCCTCTCACATTCCCTGTGGAGACGATGGCCCTTCTCACTGAAAATAATGAAGTCAAGGACAAGGAGTGGGGAGACTTCACTGCAGAGATGTATTCTGAAGGACATTCATTCTTCACATACATGAGCGACAACGCAGACTCGCTTGCTTCATGCTGCCGACTGCGCAACGAGATCCAGGATAACGGATTCAGCTATACACTCGGAGCCGGCGGAGTGTCAACAGGCTCAAAGAGCGTGCTCACCATCAACCTTAACCGCTGCATCCAGTATGCTGTAAAGAACGGAAGGGACTACATGACATACCTCGCAGAGGTTGTAGACCTCGTGCACAAGGTGCAGCTTGCATATGACGAGAACCTCAAGGCTCTCAAGGAGCAGGGCATGCTTCCGCTCTTCGATGCAGGATTCATCAACATCGGCCGCCAGTATCTTACAGTCGGTATCAACGGTCTCGTGGAGGCAGCAGAATTCCTCGGCATCGAGATCAACGACAACCCTGCATACGTGGAGTTCGTGCAGAATACTCTCGGACTCATAGAGGAATACAACAAGAAGTACCGCACGAAGACAACCCTCTTCAACTGCGAGATGATTCCTGCCGAGAATGTGGGCGTGAAGCACGCAAAATGGGATAGGGAAGACGGCTATGCTGTTCCACGCGACTGCTACAACAGCTATTTCTACATCGTGGAAGACAAGTCTCTCAACATCATCGACAAGATGCGCCTGCACGGCCGCAAGTACATCGAGCATCTCACCGGAGGTTCGGCTCTTCACCTCAATCTCGAGGAGCATCTGTCGAAAGCGCAGTACGCGCAGCTCTTGCGTGTAGCGGCACAGGAAGGATGTAACTACTTCACATTCAACATTCCTAACACGATCTGCAACAAGTGCGGACACATCAGCAAGCATTACCTCAAGGAATGCCCAGAGTGTCACAGTACAGACATAGACTACCTCACACGCATCATCGGATATATGAAGCGTGTAAGCAACTTCTCGATGGCGCGTCAGGAAGAGGCGGCAAGACGCTTCTACCACCGCAACGAGGAAAAGCCGAAGTGCTGATGCTGAAATGCTACAGTTACGATATTGTCTGCCAGGAGATCCCGGATGAGATCACCCTGGCAGTCAATATTTCGTGCTGTCCCAACAGATGCCCCGGCTGCCACAGCCCGTGGCTGTGGGATGATGAGGGAGAAGATATGACCGAACAGATGCTGAGAGCCCTCATCGGAAAATACGCATCTGCAATAACCTGCTTCTGCTTCATGGGAGGAGATGCCGAGCCTTCTGAAGTGGAAAGACTCTCCAAATGGATCAAGGCCGAGTTCCCTCATCTGCGCACTGCGTGGTATTCTGGAAGGGAAACAGTTCCTGAGTCATTTGACCTGAATTGTCTGAACTATGTCAAAACCGGCCCATATATCAGCGAATTGGGAGGATTGAAATCTCCGACCACCAACCAGGCACTTTATTTGATTAATCCAGACGGTTCGCTTACAAAACTGCATTTATAAATGGATAAACCTATAATCTACCAGATGCTCCCGAGACTGTGGGGCAACGATACACAAAGACCAAGGAAGAACGGAAACCTTGGCGACAACGGCACAGGAAAGTTCTCCGACATCAACACTGACACACTTGAATACCTGAAATGGCTCGGATGCAGCCATGTCTGGTATACAGGAATCATCAGACATTCCACCCAAAGCACAGAAGAAGGGTGCATTCCTTCTCATCCGCAATTCGTCAAAGGCAAGGCCGGTTCACCATACGCCATCTGCGACTACTATGACGTAAACCCATATCTTGCCGACAATCCGTCAGACAGAATGGCTGAGTTCGAGGAACTCGTCAATAGGACTCACGAGGCGGGCCTGAAGGTCATCATTGACTTCGTGCCCAATCATGTGGCCCGCGACTACGGCAAGACAAGCCCGTCGCAAGGGCATCCCATGCTCGGAGCTGAGGACGACAAGACCGTACACTGGAAGGCTGAAAATGATTTCTTCTATTACCCGGGCACAGAACTGAAGCTTCCCACACCTTGTCCGAAAGGAATGGAACCATACCACGAGATGCCGGCGATGGCCACAGGCAACAACTGCTATAGTCCGGAACCTGGAATCAACGACTGGTATGAAACCGTCAAGATCAACTATGGCGACGAGCACACATCTACATGGGACAGGATGCTGGACATCGTGGATTTCTGGGCCTCCAAGGGCATAGACGGCTTCCGCTGCGACATGGTCGAGCTGGTGCCTGTCGGTTTCATGACATGGCTGATAAAGGAGGTCAAGAAGAAACATCCGTCTGTGATCTTCATAGCAGAAGTATACAAGAAAGATCTATATAATGAATATGTACGCTCCGTAGGATTCGACTATCTATACGATAAATCGGGGCTTTATGATACTCTGCGCACCGTCGTTGAAAAGAATGTCGACGACAACGGAATGCCTGTCGAGCTGTGGCAGTCCGCCACAGGCATCACTCGGAACTGGCAGTTCCTTGCAGACCTGCAGCCATACATGCTCAACTTCCTTGAGAATCATGACGAACAGCGTTTCTCTTCAGACTTCTTCGGAAAAGATGCACTTAACATGTTTGCTCCGTTGTATGTTTCACTTTTCCTCAATACCGCACCGTTCATGATTTACTTCGGAGAGGAAGTGGGCGAGAAAGGAATGTATGAAGAAGGATTCAGTGGCAAGGACGGACGCACCACAATCTTCGATTGGTGGAGCGTCGGATCGGTCCGCAGACTCCGTAAGGTCATAGGATCGGGTGCCTACAGGTCATTGGACATCAAGGAGCTGACAAAGGCTGGACTCAAAAGGGAAGAGGCTGAAGTATTCGTCAGATTTGCTGAAGCTATAAGATTTGCATCAGAGGATCTTGCAATCACAAAGGGCACGACATATGACCTGTGTTACTGCAATCTCTCTTCTGACGGATTTGACAAAAACAGACATTTTGCATTCCTCAGAGACTTTGAAGACCACACCGTCCTGGTTGCTGCGAACTTCTCCAACAGGGAAGTCACAATGAAGCTCGTGATTCCGGAACATGCATTCGAATGGATGGAAATCCCGATTACCGAGGAGATGCATCCTGGCAAGATCATAGAGGTGCTGGTAGGACCGCTGGATGGAAAAAAGGTTGTGTTGATATAGTCAACACAACCTTTTTTCCATCGATATTTATTTCCTTCTTCTGAACTCCGCTACAGTGATCGCTGTGGCGATAGCCGCATTCAGTGACTCCGATCCGGGCTCATCAGCAGGATAGGGCGGTATATACAGCCTGTCACTCACCAGTTCGGAAATAGCATCCGAGATGCCTGAAGACTCATTTCCGATTACTATCACTGATGGCTTTTCAGATCCGTTATCCAAGTCCCTTTCATAGATATTCACTCCGTCAAGGAATGTTCCATATATCTTTCCACCCAAAGCAAGAACTTTGGTTGACAGGGCCGGAAGATCTACATAATGCATCTTTACACGGAATATCGCTCCCATAGTAGACTGAACGACCTTTGGATTGAACAGGTCAACTGTGTCATGTGTGGCAAATACCGCCTTGATGCCGAACCAGTCGGCAATCCTTAGGATAGTGCCGAGATTGCCCGGATCCCTGATCGCGTCAAGCGCCAGGAACAGTCCGCCATCAGAAAGGAGTCCGTCAAGATCAGCCAAGTCATCCACGTATGCATCAGATGGTTTCCTGACCACTGCGAGGGAAGGTGAGGGGCTTGACAAAGAACTGATACGGCTCATGGCATCTTCTCCGATCTCATCCTTCCTATATATGCACTCTACGTCAAAAGGCGAGGAGACAGCCTCCTGGACCATCTTCTCACCTTCAACGACAAAGACTCCAAGTTCGTCCCTTACTTTCTTCTGCTGCAGGGACTTGAGTCTCTTTATCTCATTGTTTGATATAACTCCCATACTAGTATCCGAGAATCTTCAGCATAGACTTGTATGTCTGTTCCTTGCTGAAGAGCTTAGTGGTGTAGTCTCCGTTCTCGTCCTTGTCGATGATGATATGCTTCGGAGCAGGCTGGAGGCAGTGCTGGATGCCGCCATATCCGGAAATGGACTCCTGATATGCACCTGTATGGAAGAATCCGATATACAGAGGCTCGTCATCGTTGATCATTGGAAGATAGATGGCGTTTGCATGTGCATCTGCATTGTAATAATCCTGGCTGTCGCATGTGAGGCCTCCAAGGAAGACACGCTGATATTTCTCATTCCACTTGTTGATAGGGAGAAGGATGAATTTCTGCTTGATTCCCCAGGTATCAGGAAGAGTGACCATGAATGAACTGTCGATCATATACCAACGCTCACGGTCATTCTGCTGCTTCATGTCAAGGATCTGGAAGATGGTCGCTCCGGATTCGCCGACCGTGAAGCTGCCGAACTCTGTGAAGATGTTCGGCTCGGCCACACCGCGGGCGTTACACATGAGCTTGATCTGCGAGATGATCTCCTCTGCCATGTACTCATAGTCAAAATCGGAAGCAAGAGAGTTCTTGATAGGGAAGCCTCCTCCGATGTTCATCGAATCAAGTTCAGGACAGATAAGCTTGAGGTCACAATATACTCCGACACACTTGGCAAGCTCGTTCCAATAATATGCAGTGTCACGCATTCCTGTGTTGATGAAGAAGTGGAGCATCTTGAGCTTGAACTTCTTCGACTTGCTGATCATATTCTCATAGAACGGAACGATGTCGCTATATCTGATGCCGAGACGTGAAGTATAGAAGTCAAATGTAGGATCCTCCTCGGATGCGATGCGGATGCCGATGCTGATAGGGGACTCTACAAGAGCGTCCAGAGCCTCGAGCTCGCGCATGTTGTCAAGCACAGGAATGATGTTCTTCCAGCCGCTGTTTGCGAAGTTTGCAATATTCTCAATGTATGCAGGCTTCTTGAAACCGTTACATACGATATACTGATCTCTATTTACAACACCCTCTGACTCAAGTGCTTCAATGAGATTAAGGTCAAATGCAGAAGAAGTCTCAAGGTGAATGTCATTCTTGAGCGCCTCCTTGAGTACGAACTCAAAATGAGAACTCTTGGTGCAGTAACAATAGTTATATGTACCCTTGTAATCAACCTTGGCCATAGCTACGTTGAACATACGCTTGGCCCTCTGGATCTGTGAAGAGATCTTTGGCAGATAAGTGATCTTGAGAGGAGTTCCGTACTGGTTGATGATGTCCATCATGTTGATGTCGTGGAAGTGGAGCTCTCCATCCTCCACCATGAACTCATCCTGCGGAAACTCGAATGTCTGGTCAATCAGATCAATGTACTTGTTCTTCATTTCAGTAAATGTAATTAAGTCGGTTTACCATTATTCGTTACATCCGACTCACTCGGATTGCACTAAATCGGGACAAAGTTATCATTTAAATTGATATATATGCTATCACTGCCTATTTATTTTGGCTAAAATTTTGAGTAAAGCACATTTTTAGATAAATTTGCTTTGATTTAGGCTTATGAAAACCGTCACACGCATAGCTTTGACCATCATCTTCCTGATAGTGGCGATATCCTGCAGCACGACAAGAGTCCTGCAGGACGGCGAGTACAGGCTTGCGAAAAATAAAGTGACTGTAACAAACAGCAAGACATTCAATCCCGGATCACTCGACCCATATCTCAAGCAGAAGCCCAATTCATATTTCCTCCTAGGATGGAACCCGTTCCTGTATGTCTATAACTGGCAGAACGGAAAAGGGAAGGCATGGGACAAGCTCGTGCAGAGACTCGGCGTGGAGCCTGTAGTCTACGATGCCGAAATGGTAGATGCCTCAATAGAAAACATAACCGACAGACTTACATATCTCGGATACTATGGCTCGTCCGTAGACAGCAGGATCAATGTAAAGAAGAAGAGGGTGTACGTAACCTACGACATCACATTGGGCAAGAGATTCCCGATAAGGGACATTGAAATCACCATCCCGCAAGGCGGATCGTTCAGCCAGGATTTTTTGTCTGACACGTCTGCCATGCTCGTAAAGCCGGGGGACTACCTCTCTGAAGACATTCTCGAGAGAGAAACTGCAAGATCAAGCGCTGTGCTCAAGAACATGGGATATTACAACTTCAGCAAGAACAACTTCTTCTTTGAAGCTGACACACTTAGCTACCCGGACAGCGCCGAGCTCAAGATGTCCATAAATGAATATACCAGAAACGAGGATCCGTCACAGGCACGTCCGATTACGAAATACACATTCAACGACGTATCCATATCATATCCCGAAAACCTTAAATTCAGAACCAAGGTACTTGAAGAACTCAATACTATCAAGCCTGGCCAGACATACAGTACAGACAACGTAAACAACACATACTCAAGACTTTCAGCATTAAGACTGTTCAGCAGCGTCAACATCGGAATTACCCAGGTCGACACATCGCTGATTGACTGCAGGATCAACCTGTCACAGTCAAAGCTGCAGGGATTCAAGGTAAACCTCGAGGCATCATCCAACTCTACCGGTCTGTTCGGAGTTTCACCTCAGCTGTCATATTACCACAAGAACATATTCCACGGCGGAGAATGGCTGAACCTGAGTTTCATGGGCAACTTCCAGTTCAAATTCAACGACTCTGTAAGGTCAAATGAATTCGGAGTTTCTGCAGGACTGAGTTTTCCAAGATTCCTGCTGCTGCCATACAGATACTTCAAGGGAGCTGTTCCGCGCACAGACATAAACCTGTCATACAACTATCAGAACCGTCCGGAATATACCAGAAACATCATCTCCACTTCATACGGATATAATGGAAATGTCAGGAACAGGTTCTTCTACCAGGTATATCCAGTCCAGCTGAACATAGTACGTCTCTTTGACCTGGATGCCGACTTCTACATGGATCTGGCAAACGACCCGTTCCTCAGAAATGCATACCAGAACCACTTTGACCTCGGATCAGGAGGAACCGTATATTACACGACAAATCCGGAAAGCATACCTAAGTCCACATTCTCATACGTGAGATTCCAGATGGACATCGCAGGAAATCTCCTGAGCGCGTTCAAAGGCGTCATGGCCAAGGACGAAAACGGCTCTGGAATGATATGGAACACACCTTATTCCCAGTTTGTACGCGGGGAACTCACACTCAGCAAGACATGGATATGGGGTAAGAATTCAGGTCAGGCGTTGGCCACAAGGCTTGTAGCCGGAGCAGGATACGCTTATGGAAACTCCACTGCGCTTCCGTTTGAAAAGCATTTCTATGCGGGTGGAGCAAGCAGTCTGAGAGGATGGCAGGCAAGAACGGTAGGTCCCGGCACATCACAGAGAGACACAACCTTCGTCATTCCTAACCAGACCGGCGACATTAGGCTGGAAGCCAACGTGGAATATAGATTCAACATGTTCTGGAAGCTTGCCGGAGCAGTTTTCGCTGATGCTGGAAATGTATGGACACTCAAGAAGACAGATGTTGCAGCAAGCGAAGGCTCACTATTCAGATGGAATACATTCGGCGAAAGCATTGCTGCAAACTGGGGAGTCGGAATGCGTCTCAATCTGGACTTCCTTCTGCTGCGTATCGACCTTGGCCTCAAGGTGCATGATCCGGCACGGGAACGGAAATGGGTAGGTCCCGGCGGATGGTTCCAACGGGACGGATTCGCCCTGCATTTCGGAGTCGGATATCCTTTCTAGAATTATTTCTTATTGTAATATTTTGGCCAGCATGCCTCCAGACGTGCCCTAAGGACGTCTTCGTGCTTGTTGTCTGCCGGCTCATAAAATTTACGGCCCTTCAGTTCCTCAGGCATGAATTCCAGGTCGGCAAAATGACCGGGATAGTCGTGAGCATACTTATATCCGTCAGCGTATCCGAGCTCTTCCATAAGCTTTGTCGGCGCATTTCTCAGATACAGCGGCACAGAAGCGGTCTGGGTCTCTTTGGCAACTGCAAGAGCTTCATTGATGGCCATATACGCAGAGTTGCTCTTTGCTGACGACGCAAGATAAATAGTACACTCGGACAGAGGAATACGAGCCTCCGGCATTCCTATGGTATGAACTATCTGGAAAGTCGCATTCGCGAGAAGAAGGGCATTAGGATTGGCAAGACCGACGTCCTCTGCCGCAAGAATGCAAAGCCTTCTTGCTATGAACAGAGGGTCTTCGCCTCCGTCAAGCATCCTGGCAAGATAATAAACGGCAGCATTGGGATCTGATCCCCTGACACTCTTGATGAAAGCAGATATGACGTCATAATGCATCTCACCGCCTTTATCATAAATGGCTGTATTCTCCTGAAGGCACGAAGTAACAAGCTTATTATCAATGACGATCTTCTTCTGACCGGCACAGGCTCCTGTCACTATCTCAATGATATTCAGAAGTTTCCTTGCATCACCTGCGCTGTATCTGAACAGTGCGTCAGTCTCCTTGACCTCTATCTTCATATTGCGGAGCACCTCATCATCACTCAATGCTCTGTCAAGCAGTCCCTGAAGATCTTCCTTGCAGAGAGACTTCAACACGAATACCTGACAGCGTGACAAAAGGGGAGTGATGACTTCGAAAGACGGATTTTCTGTAGTTGCGCCTATCAGAATGATTGTTCCGTCCTCGACCGCGCCCAACAGGGCATCCTGCTGTGACTTGCTGAAGCGATGAATCTCGTCTATGAAAAGGATAGGAGCAAGTCCCTGGGAAAATATCGAATTTGACCGCGCCCGGTCAATCACTTCTCTTACCTCCTTGACACCTGCGCTTACAGCCGAAAGAGTAAAGAACTCACGTCCAAGAGACTTGGCTACAATTCGGGAGAGGGTAGTCTTGCCAACACCAGGAGGACCCCAGAGAATGAATGAAGACAGGTTTCCCGTATCCATCATATTCTTCAATATTCCACCGGGACCAACGAGGTGACGTTGACCGACATAGCCCTCAAGGTCATGCGGCCTCATCCTCTCCGGAAGCGGTGGAAGCATCCTGCTTCTTCCTATATTGTCGTCTCCTTTCATTGTGCTTAAAGCTCCTTGCCGAACACCCAGCGACGCTTGTGAAGTTCCTTCTCGAACGGCTCCCACATGGCCTGCACCTTGATGTTTGTCTCGAGATTGGCGTTTGTCTCCGCATACTTGAAGCCAAGCTTCTTATAATTGTCGAAAAGATCCATGAATACCAGGGAATTAAGTCCCTTGTTCTGATAGTCCGGACGGATGCCTATAAGAAGCAGGTCCAAAGTGTCCGGCTTCTTCCAGTACATGGCCTTGAGCAGATGCCACCATCCGAACGGGAAAATCTCACCATTGCATTTCTGAAGCGCTTCAGACAATGAAGGAATCGAAATGCCGGCAGCAACAAGCTCTCCCTGCTCATTCTCCACGAATGTAAGCATCTTGGTGTCGACGAAGCTCAGGTACATGTCCACATATTGGTCGATCTGCTTTTCAGAAAGGAGTGAATATCCATAAAGGACACAGTATGTGTCGTTGATGAGCTGGAACAGCTTGTGTCCGTATCTTTCCTTCCTTATCTGGCCGCGGGTCAGCTTGCGGATCTTCAGATTATATCTTTTCCTTATGATTTCTGCATATTTCACATGCTTTTCCGGCATCTTCTCCGGAAGCGTGATCCTATACTCTACCCATCCTGTCTCCTTGTAGTATCCGTGCTTCTTCATATGCTCCGGATAATACGGATAGTTATAGATGAGGGCCATCGTGCTGAGCCTGTCAAATCCTTCCACAAGCATTCCTTCAGGATCAAAGTCTGTGAAACCGAGCGGACCGACGATCTGGGTCATGCCACGTTCACGTCCGAACTCCTCGACAGCATTAAGCAAAGCACCGGAAACTTCAAGGTCATCAATGAAGTCGATCCATCCGAAACGCACCTGCTTGACGCCCCAAGACTCATTTGCCTTGTGGTTTATGATCGCAGCGATGCGGCCGACAACTTCACCATCCTTATAAGCAAGAAAACACTGCGCCTCGCTGAAGTCGAAGGCTCCGTTCTTCTTAGGATTCAATGTATTGAGATCGTCCATCGGCATAGAAGGGACATAATATCTGTTTCCCTTATAAAGCTTGTTGCCGAATCTGACGAATGTGCTCATTTCCTTTCCTGTCGAAACAGGCTTGATCTGTATAGGCATAATGGTAATTCAGTTTAGTTTTGGTTCAGTACAACCTGACAAAGATATGAATTATTCTCTAATTTTTACTAAATTCGCATTGACAATGCGAATTTGAAAAATTTAACGAGATGAAACTGTACAGAACCATATGCCTGGCCGTTGTCGTTTTTGTCACATGTGGCGTCGCACATGCCCGGAAGAACACTGTCGGCACGTCATGGGGACTGAGCGAAATCGGCATATCATATGGCCGTGTCATCAAGGAAAACACCTTTCTCCTTGCTGGCATTCATCTTGAAACAGGCGAAGCACTGGCAGGCAGAACAAATTTTCCGGGTGCAGCTGCCTCATTTACATGGAATACAATCTTCGCGAGGAAGGAGTCCGGCAACGGCAATGAAATACGCTTCTTCGCAGGTCCAGGGGCAGCGGTTGGGTATTGTAAGGACATACGCTTGAAAAAGACGGAACACGGACTTCATGGCACATATTTCGGACTTAAGGGAAGACTGGGATTTGAAATCACATATGCCAGAAATGTAAACATCGTCATATGCGTAGCACCAGTCCTTGGTCTGCATATGGCTAAGGATAGCGGTGGCAACCTTCTGGCAAGATATTACAGATACGGCATCATGCAGACAATAATGCCGGAAATCGGGATAAGCTACAGATTCTGATGAAAAAGACGCTGCTCATATTGCTCATTTTGCTGTCTTTCAGTCATTTGGCTGAAGGTAGAGGAGCATATCCTCGTATTACCTTCGGGACGGAATGGAGCTATATAGCAACATATTTTTCAGGATTCCACTATAATTACTTCAGACCCGACGGATACAGGCTGAATGAGAAGGGGAGCATCAAAGGTCTGGACAGCAATGGGGAAGCCCTGCTGCATGCAGGATACAATTTCAACGGGAAATGGAATCTTTCCCTGTATGCAGGAATCACCGGCTTGACAAACATACATTCCGCCATACCTGTTTCATTGAGGGCGACAAGATTCTTCGGTGATGACCCGCTGAAAGACAGAGCGTTCGCATTTCTTGACGCCGGCAGCGGAGTCGGCATCAAGAAAGATGTGCAGGAGATATTCTGTGGCAAGCTGGGCGGCGGATACAGGATATCGTTGAGCAGAAATACAAAGATAGACTTTCATCTGAGTGCACGATGCTCATATACACATCCGCAGATATACTTCGAGCACGAGCCTGTCAGCATGAGATGGACGAACAGGAACCAGGCATTGCTTCTTTCGATATCCGTTGGAATTGGTTTAACATTTTGATAATTATACACTTATGGCAATCAGATTAACAACAAAAGAGACTGACAGGATTCTGTTCTGCGGCAGTAAATGGTGGGGCGATCCTGACATGCCCGAGGCTATGGAATATCCTATGACAGAGGATTATCCGCTGACATTCGTATGCCAGATCAACTGCGAGGACATCGCGAAATTCGACCCTGAGGGAAAGCTTCCACACGAAGGAATGCTGTATTTCTTTGCTGCACTGGATCAGTGGCTGGGATATGAAAGTCCGCTGGAAAACGGCATCGGAGAATGGCCTAAGGGACATTTCGTGGTCAAATATGCCAAGGAGGTCAACTTTGAGACATTCAGGTCATGCATAATGGTAGACGAAGATGACAATCCGATAACCGAGCCTGAGCGGGAGATCGAATTTTCAGAATGTGCCGACGATGCTGACGGAATCAAGCTTCTCGGAGTTCCTTTCTACGAAGAAATCAGATATGAATATCCGGACATGATCAATCTGCTGCAGCTTGATGAGGATGACGAGCTGTGCATGAGATTCTATGACTGCGGCATGGTCAACCTGCTCATGAAGGAGGCAGACCTCAAGTTCAAAAACTGGAAAAAGACAAAGGCTTATCTCCATTCTTTGTAGCAGACACTTTTGTTACACAATCCATATTATGTTAACTTGGATATAAAACAGAGGTCTTGGAGGTCACTACTCCGCGTGATATTTTAATATTTTGACTATATTTGCGCCGCACCAAAGAAAAACGCATGAAAAGACATCTTCTCATATATGCTTTCATTGCAGCGATATTCTGTCTGCTGCCGGATTTTGGTGCGGCAAGCAAAAATTATGACGAATCCGACTTCTCGTCAGGAATAATCTACGCAGAACAGACGACAACAACCGTATCTGCTTCAGGCAGTGACCTCTATGTCCCTAGACCGACCAATTATTCCGCTCCTCTACGCAACTATTCACAGGCAAAAAGGGTTTCCAGCGATAATGTACAGCCACTCGTGCTCATCATTGGAGGAAAACATACTTGTGTCAATAATTTCAGATCATATCTTTGCAGCTGCATAAGCTGCATCTCAGGTACGTTAAGACCGGAAAATTACTTCATCTGCCTGAGAAAACTCATAATCTAGCATATCCATAAAAGTCACAATTATGTCCGTACTATGATAATAGTGCGGACTACCCTATTATTTAATTCATTAATTATCAATTACTTACTTTTATGGAAAATAAATTTGTCAGAGTCCGTTCAATCAAGGACATCGTTATATGCACACTTCTTCTGGCCGCTGGCCTTCTTTTTGTCACACTTCCTGTATCCGAGGCGCTCAGCATCGCAGGTTTCTTCATTCTCTTTGCCGGACTGCTTCTCTGCGTCATGCTCAAGACCGGATATAAAGATGTAGAGACCGGGGCAAGATTCTGCAAGACAGAGCGTTTCTTCGGAAATGAGATGCGCGAAATACTCAAGAAATCAATGGAATCCCCTGCACGTATCTGCTGCGACAACGAAGACAAGGGTTCAAGCCTCAGACTTGATGTTTATCACAGCCAGAGCTGCGGAAAGGTATTCTGCCAGCTATATGAATATATACCTTATAAATATGAGGCATGCTCAAAGATATACGAGCACTCATATGACGAAGGAGCAAGACTAATCGAAAAATAATGGAATACTTAATCTTAATCGTATCACTTGTCGGCATTGTATTGGGAGCCGACTGGCTGGTGGGTGGCTCTGTCCAGATCGCAAGACGTTTCAAGGTCTCCGATTTCATAATCGGAGCAGCCATCGTCGGCGTCGGAACATCTGCACCGGAGCTTATGGTCAGCCTCATGGGAGCAATCCAGGGCAACTCGGATGTGGCTCTGGGAAATGTCGTAGGATCCAATATATTCAATGTCCTTGGCATACTTGGAGCTACTGCGATATGCTTCCCGATCAAGATCGACAAGGCAAATCTGAAGTTCGACATACCCCTCTGCATTTTCCTTTCAGTACTTCTTATGTTATTGGCTTTCAACTTCTTTAACGGAACTGTTGCTGTACTTGGAAGGATTGACGGACTGATTCTGATAGGCATTTTTGCCTGGTACATGTGGTATTCGTTCAAAGGACAGAAGAAGCAGGAAGCGAAGACCGAAGAGACTCAGGCACAGGCCGGATCTGTATGGATCGCCATACTCAAGGTCGTCGGAGGCCTTGCAATCCTCGTGACAAGCTGTGACTTCTTTGTGGACAACGCAATAATGATAGCCAGGTCATGGAACATGAGTGAAGCGGCAATCTCCATCACGCTGATTGCATGCGGCACTTCCCTGCCCGAACTTGCGGCATCCATCACTGCAGCCCTCAAGAAGAACACCGAAATGGCATTGGGTAACATCATCGGATCGAACATCTTCAACATCACCCTCATCCTTGGCGTATGTTCACAGGTATGCCCGCTCTCATCAGCAGGAATCAGTGTCTTCGACTACTGCGTGATGATTGCAGCTGCCGTGCTGACACTGTTCCTCGGCCTTGACGGCAAGATCAACAGATGGGAGGGTCTCCTGATGCTTGCAGCCTTTGTCGGATACAGCATATACCTGCTAGGATAACGATTAACCTCAATAAAAGAATATGTTACAGATCTTTACATTATTAGGTGCTCTCGGCATGTTCCTTTACGGAATGAACCTGATGAGCTCCGGACTGCAGAAAGTTGCAGGAGACCGCCTGAGGAATTTCCTTTCGGCAATGACCTCGAATCCATTCAAGGGAGTGCTCACCGGCCTTGGCATCACTTCAGTGATCCAGTCATCATCTGCTACGACAGTGATGGTCGTCAGCTTCGTGAATGCCGGACTGCTGACTCTCGCGCAGGCAATCAGCGTGATCATGGGAGCCAACATCGGCACAACAGTCACAGCATGGCTCGTCTCATGGCTCGGATTCAAGGCTGACATCTCAATATTCGCTGTGCCGCTCATGGCTGTGGGATTCGTGCTTTCCATCTCCAAGAAGAGCCAGAGGAGAAACATTGCAGAGCTCATAGTGGGCTTTTCTCTCCTCTTCCTCGGCCTTTCACTGATGAAGAATTCAGTTCCTGACCTCAGCGAGACACCTGAAGTGCTTTCTTTCATTCAGGGATGGCAGGGACACGGATTCGGCTCGGTACTCCTTTTTCTTGCCTTAGGTACGGTCCTGACACTCGTGCTTCAATCTTCCAGCGCTACTATGGCCCTCACCATCATGATGCTCAACTTCGGATGGATCAGGTTTGACATGGCATGCGCAATGGTCCTCGGAGAAAACATCGGAACCACTATCACAGCGAACATCGCTGCGGCTGTCGGAAATCCTTCCGCCAAGCGCGCCGCTCTCGCCCACACCGTATTCAATGTATTCGGAGTGATATGGGCCCTGATACTCTTCCCATATTTCCTGAAGCTTGTCGGCTTCATCACAGCAGGCATATTCGGACTTCCGAATCCTTCAGGTGAGGCATTCACAGTTGTAGCCGGTGCAGACGGAGCCCAGAGCGACACCCAGACTGCAGCATTGTACGGCCTGTCGATGCTCCACACTCTCTTCAACACCATCAACACATTGATTCTCATATGGTTCATACCTCTCATCGAGAAGATAGTATGTCTTGTCATCAAGGATTCAAAGAACAAGGAGGACGACGTATACAGGCTCAAATATATCAATGCTGGCCCTCTGGCAACACCGGAACTCGCCATCGAGCAGGCATTCAAGGAGATCGGTCATTTTGCGAGAATCTCAAGAAACGGACTCGGATACATCAAGGACGCTGTCAATGAGACAGATCCGGACAAGTTCGAGGAATATCGTGCGAAGCTTGTCAAGTATGAGGAGATTTCAGACAGGATCGAGTACGAGATCGCCACATTCCTCAATGATGTATCAGCTGGTGAAATAAGCGAGAGTACATCAATAAAGATCAAGGCGATGTACAAGATAATCGGCGAACTCGAGTCTCTTGGAGACTCAGGAGAGTCGATCAGCCGAATACTTTCGCGCAGGAACATTCACAAGAAGACATTTGATGCAGAGACGGTCAGAAGGCTGAACTCTCTTATCAAACTGGTCGACAGCGCATATGAGGTGATGATAACCAACCTGACTCTTGCAGATGAGGCAAGACTCGAGGAGATATCAAATGCATACGACGCAGAGGACCGCATCAACAACATGCGCAACAACCTCCGCGACGAGGAGATCGAAAGCATCGAGAACGAGCGCAAGAACTATCAGACCAGTGTCTACTATATGGATATAGTCAATGAGCTGGAAAAGATGGGAGACTTCATGATCAATGTATCACAGGATCTCTACAAATGCAAGCTTAAAGTTTCTTAATCTCGTGATTATTTGATAATTTTGCAGCCCCGAACCATCGGGGCTTTTGTTTTGTCATCCCAAGCGAGCGAAGCGAGTCGAGGGATATATAAACCGACAACATTATGGCAAGAAAGAAACAAGACATCATTCTGGAGAACATCACAATAGAGGCCGTAGCCGCCGAAGGCAAGGCGCTGGCAAGAGTTGACGGCACTGTGCTTTTCGTACAGTTCGCTGTTCCCGGCGACATCGTGGACGTGAAGGTGACCAAGAAGAAGAAAAACTATATGGAAGGATTCATCCTCCGCATGGTGAAACCGTCAGAGCATCGTCTGGAGCCATTCTGCAAGCATTTCGGTGTTTGCGGAGGATGCAAGTGGCAGCCGCTGCCGTACCAGATGCAGCTGCAGGCAAAGCAGCAGCAGGTTTACGACCAGCTCGTACGCATAGGTCATCTCGAGGTGCCTGAAATCTCCCCTATCGTCCCTTCAGACGATACCACATATTATCGTAACAAGCTGGAATTCACCTTCTCACAGAGAAGATGGATATTCGACAGCGAGGACGCCGAGGCGCTGACAGAGCAGGAGAAATATGGTCTCGGATTCCATGTCGGAAGGTTCTTCGACAAGGTCCTCGACATCGACCACTGCTATCTCCAGCCGGAGCCGTCAAACGAAATCCGCCTGTTCATAAAGAACTATGCCCTGGAGCATGGACTGTCATTCTTCAACATCCGTGAACATGTCGGTTTCCTTCGCAACATGTTCATCAGGACAACAGAGGCTGGGAATGTCATGCTCATCATCTGCTTCTATCATGAAGATGCAGAGGCACGCACAGCCCTGCTCGATGCTGTAGCTGCAAACTTCCCGCATATCACTTCACTGTACTATGTCATCAACGGCAAGGCGAACGATTCGATTTCTGACCAGGACTGTGTTCTCTATAAGGGAGAAGATGCAATATATGAATATATGGAAGGCCTGAAGTTCAAGATCGGACCTAAATCCTTCTATCAGACCAATACAAAGCAGGCATACAAACTCTATAGTGTAGCACGCGAATATGCCGCTCTGACAGGCTCAGAGGTCGTTTATGACCTCTATACAGGTACAGGCACAATCGCCCAGTTCGTTTCACGCCAGGCATCAAAGGTCATCGGCATCGAATATGTTCCGGAGGCGATTGAGGATGCAAAGATCAATGCCGCGAACAACGGCATAACAAACTGCGAGTTCTTTGCCGGTGACATGAAGGACATCCTCACAGACGCGTTCGTCCAGGAGCACGGCCGTCCGGATGTCATCATCCTCGACCCGCCTCGCGCCGGCATCCATCCGGATGTCGCTCAGGTGATCCTGAACGCAGCTCCGGACAGGATGGTTTACGTCAGCTGCAATCCTGCGTCACAGGCCCGTGACCTCGAGATTCTCTGCAAAGACTATGAGATAACGGCAGTAAGACCGGTGGACATGTTCCCTCACACCCACCATGTAGAAAACGTAGTCGCCCTAAACAGAAAAAGAGACTGACCAGTCTCTTTTTCTGTTTAATCATGATCACAATACAATCTGCCTTGTTCGGCGGAGAGAACTTTCAGGGTCTGACCTTTGGAAGCGAAGCCACCGAATTTCAATGTCGCTTCCAGGATTCTGCCGTCAGCGGTCTTTACCTTTCCGCTAGGACGCATGTCTGTGAATACTTCAACTGTCTCACCGACAAGTGATTCCAGTCCGGACACCACACCTGTAAACCCTTCAGACGCCTTCATTTCCTGTCGGAGAGCGATATGGTCAAATGTCCTTGTAGGATAGAGCTTACGCACAAGCCAGACTGAGCCAAAGACTGCCGCTGCGGAAGATATTATGACTATTCCCAATGGCATCAGCACCGGCTCCAGGCTGAATGTCCCGTCCCAGCGGTGGAATTCCACATTGTCCACCATCGCCAATGCCAGCGAGATGACCACAATGACAATACCTGATATCCCACATACGCCGAATCCGGGTATGACGAATATCTCCAGACCTATGAGAATCAATCCGATTACAAACATCAGGATCTCCCAATGCTCAGCAAGATGACCGACATAAGCGGGAGCGAAATATAAAAGGGCACCTACTATTGCAGTTACCAACGGAAGTCCTATGCCAGGAGTTCTGATCTCTACGAAGATTCCTCCTATGATCATCATCATGAAGATTGACTGAAGAAGCGGATTGAGCAAGAACTGGATAAGACGGTCAATCCAAGTCATATCGTCTTCCATATTCCTGATAATAAATCCATTATCTCCGCTCACCGCCTCTGCAACTTCAACTTCGCTTTCATATATTCCTTCGCAATATCCGACCTTTACGGCCTCTTCCGGAGTCAGGCTCAGGACGCCTGCCGTATCAACCATTGCCTCGGCAATTTCAGGATTCCTTCCCTTTGCCTGTGCAGTCGAGCGCATCATTCCTCTCATGAATGACTGATATTTGTCAGGCATAACCTTTCCACTCTGGTCGACAACTGTGGCCGCTCCGATGGAGCTTCCGGTCTTCATGTAAATCGAATCACATGCTATGCTGATCAGCGCACCCGCCGAAGCTGCCTGCATATTGACATAGGCTACTACCGGCTTGTCATATCTCAGGATCGCCGATCTGATGCTGTCTGCAGCATCAACGGCACCTCCATATGTATCCAGGTCCAGCAGGACGACATCTGCATCTGCCTCCACAGCCTTCTGCAGGCCGGTCACGACCTTGCGTTGAGCTGCCTTGTCAATGTCCATATCAAGCCTGATCCTGTAGAAGACCGTCAGAGAATCACTTGCGAAGGCACATAATGCAAGTGACAACATTGCGATGACTGTAAATATTCGTTTCATATCGTCCTATCGGGGGTCGGTTAATGGAACAAATATAACCATTTCAACAGATTTTTTGTAACTTTGCTTGGTTAGATTTTATTAAAATGGAGTTATTTGTTCAATTGATATGTCTCGCCGCCGGACTCGGTCTCATACTGTTCGGCGCCAACTGGCTTGTGGAAGGAGCCACAAGCATTGCAAGAAAGACAGGCCTCAGCGAATTCGTAATAGGACTCACAGTAGTAGGTATCGGCACTTCAGCCCCTGAAATGGTGGTGAGCTTCATATCCGCCTTCCAGGGCAAATCAGAAATGGCCATAGGCAACATCATAGGTTCCAACATATTCAACGTACTGATGATTCTCGGAATCACGGCGCTTATCTGTCCCCTGACCATCACCAGACAGAACCGCAAGAGAGATATCCCGCTGAATATCGGCGTAACCCTACTTCTTCTGATATTGGGAATGAAGCACACACTTTTCGGGGTCGGCTTCAACGAAATATCAAGATGGGATGGAGCACTGATGCTTGCAATCTTTGCATTCTACATGTGGAAGTCATTCACCAGAGGAGCCGACAATACCCCCGCTGAAGAAGGCGAAGTCAAGACTTTGAGCACCGGACTTGCCATCACATTCATAGGTGTCGGTCTGCTTGCGCTCGTGGGCGGAGGACGCCTGTTTGTCAACTCGGCGACTGCTGTCGCACAGTATTTCAACCTGTCAGAGAAATTCATAGCAATCACTATCATGTCTGCAGGCACTTCCCTTCCGGAGCTCGCAACATGCGTGGTGGCTGCTCAAAAAGGACGCGGTCAGATGGCGCTGGGAAACATTCTCGGCTCGAACATCTCCAACGTACTCATGATTCTCGGAGGCTCGGCCCTTATCCACCCGCTTTCATTCGCTGGAATCACTTTAGTGGACATGGGAGTCGTGCTGGCATCTGCACTTCTTCTCATGCTCACAGCTTATACTTTCAAGAAAGACAAGCTTGACAGGACCGAAGGAGTCATTTTCATTATCATTGAAATCGGCTACATGGTGTGGCTGATGATCAACGCGTAAGGATATGGGAAAGCTTTTTGATATGCTCAGGGAGGACTACAGGGTCAAGGAAGGCCTGAAGACCTGCATCAACTGCGGCACCTGCACAGCCATATGCCCTGCAGCCGAATTCTACCGCTACGATCCACGAAAGATCGTGGACACGGTGCAGCGTGGAGACGACGAGGAGATAGAAAAGCTCCTCAAGAGCGATGTCATCTGGTATTGCGGAGAATGCATGTCGTGTCTGACACGATGTCCTCGCAAGAATGGACCGGGACTCGTGATAATGGCACTGCGCAACCTGTCCGCAAAGCTGGGGTTTTTCATTGAATCGGAAAAAGGAAGACAGTTGTACCCACTCACAAGGATAATGACAGGAAACATTCTGAATTACGGATACTGCATACATCCTGAAACATTCAGTTGGGAAGATCACATAGAGTCTGGACCTGTGTGGAAATGGCACACAGAGCATTTCCAGGACAGCTTCGCAAGAAACGGTGGCAACTACAAAGGCAAGGGTCCGGGAATTCTGAGGGCTATCCCTCAGGAGGATCTCGATGAACTGAAAAGCATATTTGACGTGACAGGAGCCACCGAGAGAATGGAGACTATAGAAAAATATTCAAAGGAAAAGGCAGAGGAGATGGGAATGACTATGGAAGAATATTACAGACACACTTTCGAGCACTGCTCGGAAGGACATTTCAACAACGACTGATCATGATATATCAAGGAAAGCAGAAAATATGGAGCGACTACCAGAAGGAGATTCCCGATGATCACTGGTATTATGTAAGAAGCTGCATCAGGCAGAACTTCTTTCCGGCTTCAGAAAAGATGTTTCTCGAGATATGCCGCAATGTGCTCGGCAAGGATTTTCATGAAAACGAGCACCATACGACATGCGGAGGCATTGCCTACCACTGCGACACGATACCGCAGGAGACTGCGATGACAATCGTGGCGAGACAGTTTGCACTCATGACAGAGGCCGGATATGAAAATTATGTGGCCTCATGCATCACCTCGTTCGGAAACTACACCGAAATCCTTGAGACATGGCACGAGTTCCCCGAACTTGAGGCCAAGATCAGGGAGATGCTGTGGAAATCATGTCGCAAGGAGTTCAACAAGCCGAAATACCTCGCACATTCAAGCGACCTTATATATAAATATCGCAATGAGATCGCCGAGAAGGCGAAATTCCATCTTATAAACAAAGAGACCGGCGAGCCTCTTCGCGTCGTGGAGCACATCGGCTGCCACTATTCGAAGATGTTCCCGTCCAAAGGCGTAGGCGGAGCTGAATACCCATATGTGCTGACAGGCATGGTCGAGGCATGGGGAGGCAATGTGATTGACTACCCTGAACGTCGCCACTGCTGCGGATACGGATTCAGACAGTATCACGTCAAGGCCAACAGAGGCTACTCGCTCTCGAACACCTACAAGAAATTTGAGTCCATGGAGCCTTACAAGCCGGACATGATCATAACCAACTGTCCCGGATGCCCATACTTCCTTGACAGATGACAATATGTCATCGCGGAAATGGAAGGAAAGACTTACGGAGAGAACGGATTCGGAATCCCTGTGCTGACATATGAGGAAGTGGCTGGTCTTGTTCTCGGATATGATCCGTGGGACCTGGGACTCCAGCTCCATCAGGTGGCAATAGAGCCGCTTCTGGACAAGATAGGCATCGAATACAATCTTGAGGACAAGTATAAGGGCCTTGACAAGAAAGACCTGCTGAAGCCAGAGCTTCCGACAAGCATCAAATGCTTCTGAACCAATCAACCTGAACCGAAATGAAAGAGATAATAGTCATAATAGGAGGAGGAATCGCCGGACTTGAAGCGGCATCCAATCTGCTCAGACTCGGCTACTCGCCGATAATAATCGAAAAGAGAGACCATCTTGGTGGTCATGTAGCCAACTGGCACAAGCTTTTTCCAGACCTTACTCCGGCAAAAGATCTTGTTGACGAGCTTATAGCGTCAAGCAAGGATGCAAACATATTTCTCAATACTGAGGTATCCTTCATCAACCGCCTCAAGGACAGCTACAACATCATGTTGTCTAACGGAATATCCATCATCACGAAATATATCCTCATGACGACAGGCTTCAGACTTTTCGAAGCATCCAAGAAGGAAGAATACGGATATGGCATTTACAACCAAGTTATTACCAATTCCGACTTAGAGCATTGGTTTAATAACAGACAAGACAAACGAATAGATGATTCCCCTATGAACGCCATAGGGTTTGTCCACTGTGTCGGATCGAGAGACGAGAAGGCCAGGAACTCACAATGTTCTAAAGTATGTTGCATCACAGCGATAAAGCAGGCCATAGAACTGAAGGAGAAGTTCCCTGACGCCCAGATATACTGCTTCTATATGGACCTCAGGCTCTTCGGAAAGAAATTCGAGGACTTCTACACAAAGGCCCAGCGCGACCATGGCATACATTTCATCAGAGGACGTGTGTCAGAGGTAAGCGAGAATATCGAAGGAAAAGTAATCGTGAAGGCAGAGGATACGCTTGCCGGAAAGCCCATCAAGGTAACACTTGACCTGCTTGTACTCATGTCTGGAATGGTATGCAATCCCGACAGCGGCAGGACTGCTTCCATGATGGCCCTCCCGATTGATTCAGACGGTTTCCTCAAGAGCAGTGACAACGTATTCCACATAACTTCTTCGCCAAAGAAGGGAATATTCTATGCGGGAGCATGCACTGGTCCCAAGACTGTCCCTGAAACGCTAGCAGAGGCAAGATCAGCCGTTCTGGACATACATTCACAAATAACTTCCCAGGAAAAATGAGCGGATTCGGATTCAGACTCTCACCTAGTTCCGCGATAGATCTGGACAAGGTAGACAGAAGCAGGTTCGAGGAGCTTTGCTCGATCGAACCGGATGCACTGCGCTGCATGTCCTGCGGCTCCTGCAGCGCGACTTGCCCTGCAGCGGGTTTCTCCGGGATGAGCATACGCAAAGTTCTGCTGAATCTGCAGAGAGGAAAGGAAGATGAAGCATTCAGGCTTATGTCCAACTGCATGCTGTGCGGCAAATGCACCATGATATGTCCGAGGGGCATAAACACGAGGCGCATTATACTGACCATCAGCAGGATATATAAGAAGGAGGACAAGCGATGAGAGAGATTTACCTTTCAGGATTCAACACTTTTGTCCTTCCGTTCATGGCCGGAATGATCTTCGTTCTGGGCTGGTGCCTGATCGGAGCGGTCCGGATCATATTCCAGCTCACCCCATCTGACAGGAAAAAGTTCTTCCTGTCATTCCTCAATCCTAAGATAATGCTCAAGAACATCAGAGACTGGTTCTGCGACTGCCTCTTCCATGTCAAGCTGTGGAAAAGGAACAAGCTGCTGGGATACATGCACTCGAGCATAGCGTTCGGATGGTTCATGCTGATTGTCATAGGACATATAGAGGTGTTTTTGTACACCCCCCAGCGGGTGCATCAGATCTGGTATCCGATATTCTTCAGATATTTTGTCGCAGTCACCGACAGCACCATGAAGGGATCGTTCTTCTTCTTCCTGATGGACTTCTTTCTACTGGTTGTACTCAGCGGCATCATACTGGCCATAATCAAGAGAGCACGTTCAAGAATATTCGGAATGAGGCGCACCACAAGAGCCAGCTTTACTGACCTCATAGGACTATACGCCCTGTGGGCGATTTTCCCGCTCCGTCTTCTTGCTGAGGGCTTCACCGCAGACATCAGCGGAGGCTCATTCCTGACAAAGTCACTCAATCTGGTGCTTCACTCATTCCTGAGCGACCAGATGAACATGCTTCCGACATGGTGGGCATACTCAATAGCCTTGTGCATATTCATGTGTATCCTTCCATTCAGCAGGTACATGCATATCCCGGCAGAAATACTTCTCATACCAATGAGGAATGCCGGCATACCGGTAAGGCATGCTCGCAAAGGAATTTCCCGTCTGCAGGTATATTCATGTCCGAGCTGCGGAGTCTGCATCGATGCCTGCCCTATGGGTGTGGTGAAGGCAAACAGCAAGGATGCCACCGTATACCTTAACCGCCAGATAAAGCGAAGCAACGAAAGACGCATAGAAGAAATCAGCGACAAATGCCTGCTGTGCGGCAAGTGCACAGCTGTCTGCCCGGTAGGTGTTGAGGGTGACAAGATCAGGATTGCCCAGAGGTCCATCAGACCGTATAATTTGGCGCCTGATTACTCGAATATTGACGAAAATTCAGCGATTTTGAGGGTTAACAATTTTGTTAGCACTAAAAACAACAATGTTTTAAATGCTAATAATGAGAAAGTTCTATACTTTGCCGGATGCATGACTGCCTTGACTCCGGGAATAAGGAAATCCATGGAGTCTGTTCTCAAAAAAGCCGGTGTCAACTACGAAATGATGGACAGAGACGGAGGAATATGCTGCGGAAGACCAATGCTTATGGCAGGAAGGAAAGCCCCGGCTGAAGAAATGATCCGAAAGAACACCAGCATCATAAAGTCATCAGGGGCGACCACCCTTCTGCTCAGCTGCCCGATATGTCTGAAAGTATTCAGGGAAGAATATGAGCTTGAAGGCATCGAGGTAATTCATCACACCGAATATATGGACAGACTGATGGCTCAAGGCAGACTTCATGTCGAAAGTTCGGATATCCGCTATGCCTACCATGACCCGTGCGAACTCGGAAGAGGCTGCGGTGTTTACGAACAGCCTCGCAGAGTAGTTTCAGCCGCAGGACATCTTGTAGAGGGTACGAAATCCGGAAAGGAAAGCATCTGCTGCGGAGGCAGCCTCGGCAGCCTGAGCCTGGGATTCGAGCAGAGAAAACTGATGACAGAAAACGCTCTCAATAATCTGACTGCCGGAAATCCGGACGCAATAGTGACAGCCTGTCCTCTCTGCAAGGCTACATTCGGTCGATATTCAGACAGACCTGTGATTGATATCGTGGAAGTAATAGATTCAACAACAAGAATTTAACTGTTAATACATACATCATGACATTCAAACCGACAAAGTACGCGCTCAGATGCTGCGCTACAGGCAATATCTTCGAAGATGCAGGCTGGAGCCTTGCTGATCCTCAGTGTGACTGCCCGAGCCTTGTAAGAGCCGAGTACGGACAGAAGAGATTCAATCCGCGAGAAGATCTCGACGGATTCTACAGATATGCAGACTGGCTTCCGATCAGAAGGACACTGAAGGGCTCTTGCGCTCCTATTACATACAAGAGTGAAGCACTTGCTGCAGAATTAGGATTGGAAAACCTATATGTCACCTTCTCAGGATACTGGCCTGAGAAGGGAGCAAAGATGGAAACATGCTCATTCAAGGAGACCGAGGCATACTCGGTATGCGCAAGACTCCCCGAAAATATTGACAAGGTGCTCGTGGTGGCATCTGCCGGCAATACAGCCAGGGCTTTTGCCAAAGTATGCTCCGACAATAACATCCCGCTCCTCATCTCCATACCAGAAGACAATATCGGAGCACTGTGGTTTACCAGACTGCTTAACGACTGCGTAAAGATCATCGCATCTCCTAAGGGTTCCGACTACTTCGATGCCATAGCGCTTTCCGACAAGGTCTGCACAGACAGCAGATTCATGGCTGAAGGAGGCGCCAAGAATGTCGCAAGGCGTGACGGCATGGGAACGACTGTCCTTTCTGCAGTCGAGACTATCGGAAGGATTCCGGACGCATATTTCCAGGCCATAGGCAGCGGAACAGGTACAATTGCAGCATGGGAAAACAACCTCAGGCTCATTGAAGACGGAAGATTCGGCACTCACAAGATGCGCCTTTACCCGTCTCAGAACGCCCCGTTCACTATCATGTATGATTCATGGAAAATGCATTCAAGAAGTCTTGTAGACATGACACCGGACCAGGCGCGCGAGGCTGCTGCAATCATAGACGCAAAGGTTCTTTCAAACCGAAAGCCGCCTTACGGACTTGCAGGAGGCCTGTTTGACTCGATGGAAGATGCCGGTGGAGACATGTTCAAGGTTACAAACAAAGAACTTCATACGTGGAAGGCAAGATTCCTCGAACTTGAAGGGATTGACATCCACAATGCTGCTGCGGTTGCAGTTGCATCACTTGCACAGGCTGTTTCATGCGGCGTCGTAGCGAAAGAGGAAACAATAATGCTTAACATAACTGGCGGCGGAGAAGAAAGGGCGAAGTCAGAAAGCGAGATCGTTTATGCGAAGCCACATCTTGTGCTCGACCCTGCGCTCCCGGCAGAAGAAATCATATCTGAAATCAACAAGCTATACTGAACATGAAAATTACAACATTACTGCAAGCTGCGCCTGCGGATACCCTTAATGCCGTTCAGGCCGAAATTGTCGCCGTAGCCGAAAAGCTGGCGACCACGCCACCGTCAGAGCTTCTCAAGGATCTCGTCGACAGCGCTGTTGCATTTGGTCTCAAAGTCATTGCAGCATTTGTGATCTACATCATAGGTGCATGGATTATCAGAAAGGTAAAGAAGATTCTGACAAGAATTTTCGACAAGAAAGAGACTGACGACGCCATAGCCTCATTCATACTCAGCATTGCAAGCATAGCGATGACCATAATACTCATAATTACAACTATCGGAGTATTAGGTGTTGACACTACTTCAATTGCAGCATTGCTTGCAGGTGGTGGAATGGCTATCGGTATGGCTCTCAACGGTACTGTGCAGAACTTTGCCGGCGGTATAATGATCATCATCTTCAAGCCGTTCAAGGCTGATGACTTCGTTGAAGTCGGCGGATATTCCGGAACTGTAGAGGAGGTATCCATCACAAGTACGAAACTGAGGACTATAGACAACAGGATCATCATCATACCAAACGGTGTGATTGCGAACGGCACGATAAACAACTACTCACACCTTCCTCTCCGCAGACTCGACCTGACCGTAGATGTGGAATATGGAACACAGGCCGACAAGGTGTGCGAAACCTTGAATGAGATCATCAAGGCAGACGGCAGGATACTGACTGCGGCAACCGAAGGCGCAGCAGATCCGTTTGTTTCGATCAACGCCCTCAGAGACAGCAGTGTTCAGTTTGTGATAAAGGTCTGGGTGAAATCAGAGGACTACTGGGATGTGAACTACGATTTTATCGCACAAATATACGACCAGCTCCCTAAGAAGGGTATCAACTTCCCATATCCTAAGCTGGATGTGAATATATTAAACAAATAAATGAAAAGCGGGCTTCATCATGAAGTCCGCTTTTCATTTATAATAAGATTCCTCCGGTAATCTTCTCCTTCTTCAGAAGTTCCTTGGCAGATACCGGATTGGCATATATTTCAAGGAAATGCTTTCTGAGATCGGACCTGTTGAGTTCCGGTTCGACAGTGTCAAGCTGATGCTCCATATATGCGACAAACTGCTGCGCTTCCTCAGATGAATATTTGTCCGAATACTTAAATGAATGGTTGAGGATATCGTAGGCTATGTAATTGTTTTTCCACAACTTATAGCCCTCGATTACTCGGATGTCTACAGCATGTCGGATCAGCTGGTACCTGTCATTTTTATCACACTTGGCCGCGGCTGCAATCTCTTCCGACGTCAGAGGCGTTCCGATGTTGAGGTGGATGTTTCCCTTCTGCTGCATGATACCGACCATGATGCTGTTGAAGTCCTCTCCTTCAGCCTTGACATATTTATGCTTTCGTGATATCACCATCTCGCGAGCCTTCAGAATGTCGCAAGGCTCATATTCATATGAAATGCTCATAGGGATGATGTTGAGCTCCTCGAAGTTGGTCTGGAAATCAGCCTGGCCACTCATGTCAAGCATCTTGAGAAGACCCTGCTCAGTCACATCGTAGCCATTCTTTGTACGGCCCTGACGCTGAGCAAGCCATATTGAGCTCCTCTGCTCTGTGATGTTGAGCCTGATATACTTTGAAAGCATCTGAGACGACAGGTACAGTTCACGGGCAGAGATGCCACGTACAACCTTGATCATTCTATTAGAACGGATAAGGTATTCGATAGCCTTGTTTGTTATGAGATTGTCTCCGACAGCTATCTCTGTAAACGGAATACCGTTTGTATACAATATAAGCTGTGTTATAGCCGGATCAAGAATGATATCCCTGTGGTTTGACAGTGCAAGGAACTTTTTCTGTGGATCTATATTTGAGACTCCGTCATATGAGAAATTGTGCGCCGTACGCTCAAGCACCCAACGGACAAACTTCTGCATGACAAGAATCTGGAAATCATCAATAGTCTTTACGGTCTTAAGAAGATTCTTAAGAAAATCAGGGGCCTCCTCCGGGAAGAAATACTGAGACGCCTGGTTTACAACAGGATACTCAGCCAATGCGCTAAGCGCTTCTGCCGCTTCTGCATCATTGTACGGGCTGATGCTCTCGAATTCGGTCAAATCTACCATAGGTCAAAAATTTAGTACAATATGCAAATGTAAGAAAAACAGCGCAATAAACCAACAACTACCTTCTGAACAGAAGCGAACTGTCGCCATAGCTGAGGAATCTGAAATCATTTGCAAGGGCATAGTCATATATCCTCTTCCAGTCCCCGTTGACAAACGCCGAAATAAGCAGAAGCAGCGTACTCTGCGGCTGATGGAAATTAGTAACAAGAACATCAACTATCCTGAACTTGAAGCCCGGCACGATTATGATCCTGGTTCCGGTCTGGAGCGAACTCAAACCGTTACTTTCCATATAGCTGACAAGAGCTTCCAGAGCCTGGAGTGTCGTATATTCATAATCACGCGAATAAGGAGCCCACTGATCAACAGTTTCAGGCTCTCCCTTTTCAATGCAGCTTACCCCAAGGTAATACAGCGACTCCAGAGTCCTTACTGATGTAGTTCCTACAGCTATCACTTTCCCCAGCCTGGTTATCAGAGTCCTGATGAAGTCCAATGTTATGACAAAGGGCTCTCTGTGCATTGTATGCTCGGACACTCTTTCGCTCTTTACAGGAAGGAATGTACCCGCACCCACATGAAGGCATACTGTCTGAATCGATATGTCCTTTGACTTGAGAGAAGACATTACGGACTCTGTAAAATGGAGACCAGCCGTTGGCGCAGCAACGGAACCACGATATCGGGCATACAAAGTCTGATATCTCTCCAGGTCGATTTCTTCGGTGTCTCTATTAAGATACGGAGGTATCGGAACCTGTCCGCAAGCCTCAAGTACAGCTGAGAAAGGGACTCCACCAATCCATGAAAATTCGACAATTGAAGTCTCGCCGTTTCTCTCAACAAGATCCGCCTTCAAGTCGATCTCAGCAAGACGCGGGGCATTCTCCGGATTATATACTCTCAAAGTATCGCCCTTCCACCTCTTGACATTACCGACAATACACTTCCAAGAACATCTGTCCGTACATGCGAACATCGACACATATTCTTCGGGCAAGACAGGTTCCAGGCAGAATATCTCGATATGCGCGCCTGACTCTCGTTGAAAATGGAGTCTTGCCGGAACAACCTTGGTATCGTTGAATACCATCATATACCCCTCAGGCAGATATCCGCATATATTATTGAATGTTGACGACGATATGTTTCCCTCATTATAGATGAGTAGCATTGAGCTGTCCCTCTGATCGAGAGGATACTTGGCTATTCGCTCATCAGGAAGTGGATAATTATAATCTGATATGTTGATCTCTGGAATCATTATTTGCGTTATAAATATATTTTTTACAAAAATACGCAATTCTCACGAAAACTGAAAATCAGCGCTGTTAACATTTGTAATTCACAAAAGTAAATCAACATTCGTAGGCAGGACTATTAATATTTGTAACATCTGCATAAAGTTTCACCGGTTCGCATCTATGTTTTGTAACACGTGACTTTTGTGATATAAAATTTTCTTATATTTATATTTATTAATTTCTAATATACTGATAATCTGCACTTTTAATCATCTTACTTACACTAATGTATTATTATGAAACTGTAATCTTGTGCGATTCTGCAAGATATCGAGGCAAAAGTCCTCAAAATACATATATTTTTTATTACTATTTATTTGATACTCTGATAATTATATACTATTACTAAAAGTACACATTTACCATATTATAGCCTCGTGATCCCCTACCCGTTACAAGATTACACAACACGCGCTATTGTTTTTTACAATTCATCTTGTTAACTTTGTAACATCAAACGTAACAACTATGAACACCCGTCTTAAGCAGTTTCTGGCAGCAGAAAACATCTCTCAGTCACAATTCGCAGATACAATCAAGGTAGTTCGCGCCAGCGTTTCACATGTTCTCGCCGGTCGAAACAACCCGAGCTACGATTTCATCAGGGCTATCATGGATAACTACCCTAGTCTGAACATCGAGTGGCTGATTCTCGGCAAAGGAAAGATGTACAAGGAGCCAGCACCTGCGCAACCACAGCTCCAGTCTCCTTCATATGATCTCAATGACGAACCGGACCTCTTTTCGGCCGATGAAGAGTATTTTCCTGACGAAATTCCTGAACAAGTGACCGACAGTCCGCAAAATTCTGAATCCACGAATAGAATAACTGCTATAAGTAACTTAGCTCAAACAACTACAAAACAAAGAGTTGTATCAAAAATTATCATTTTATATGATGATGGGTCATATCAAGAAATGTAACTAAAAGTGGTGCAGACGCGCCACTTTTATTTATAATTAATATTTAGTTTAGTATCTTTGTTATAAATAACAACAGATATGTATAAGCACTTTCTCAAACCCATCCTTTTCCGGTTCAACCCTGAGACCGCTCATAATCTCTTATTTTCCATGCTTTCGTTCCTGAGACATATTCCGGGTGCCAGAGCTGTCATGAGAGCTATCTATAAAAAAGATTCTCCAAAGCTTGCACGTGAAGTCTTCGGCCTGAATTTCCCTAACCCTGTAGGTCTTGCAGGAGGACTGGATAAAAACGGAGAATACTACAACGATATGGCGGACTATGGATTCGGATTTGTGGAAATTGGTTCCCTGACTCCGAAACCTCAGGATGGAAATCCTAAGCCAAGATGCTTCAGGGTGCCTCAGGACAAGGCCATCATCAACAGGTTCGGCATCAACAACAAAGGCGTAAAGAATGCCGTAGAACACTTGAAAAAGGAGCGTCCGGAGGTGATCGTTGCAGCCAACATATCAAAGAACACGACCAGCATAAACGAAGATGCAGCCAAGGACTATGAGACATCGTTCGCCATCCTTTATGATTTTGTTGACATGTTTGTCGTTAACGTATCTTGCCCTAACGTCGTGGGACTCACCGCATTACAGGACATTTCGTTCCTATCGGACATTGTCGACAGACTTCTGGATCTGAGAAGGTACTACGATACATATCGCCCGATATTGCTGAAGGTTTCTCCGGATCTGGCAAGAGAGCAGATGGATGACATCATAGATTACTGCCTGCGTTCCGGAATAGACGGAATTGTTGCCGGCAATACAACAAGGAGCCGCGACGGTCTGACGATTCCTCAAAGCAAGATCGACGAAATCGGCAATGGAGGCATGTCAGGAGCCCCTGTTCACAAGAAAAACCTCGAGCTGGTACGATACATACACACAAAGTCACAGGGAAGACTTCCGATCATCGGGGTAGGTGGCATCATGTCCGGCAAGGACGCGCAGGCCATGATTGATGCAGGCGCGTCGCTTGTAGAAATATATTCCGGTTTCATTTATGAGGGACCAGGACTTGTCAAAGACATCATCACTCACTTGGAAAACACTGTAAAATAAGAAGTTAAGGATGACTACTGCGTCAATATGCACTATAGGAGATGAAATTCTGATCGGTCAGATAGTAGACACAAACTCCTCACATATCTCCCAAGCTCTGAATTCACTTGGAATCCGCGTGACGCGAATGCTGTCCGTTGGCGATGAATCTGACGCAATAATATCGTCACTGGAGAGAGAACTGGCTGACAATAACATAGTTATCGTGACCGGCGGCCTCGGACCGACAAAAGATGACATAACAAAGGAAGCCTTGGGAAGACTCTCCGGAGCATCTGGAACCAAGACAGACGAAAGGCAGCTGGAGATCATACACAGGATACTGAGTGCCAGGGGGCTTGACGTTCTGGACATCAATCTTGCGCAGGCCGTTGTTCCTGATACATGTTCAGTCATTCCAAACCTACTGGGTACGGCTCCGATAATGGTCTTTGACTTCCCGGAGGAGAGATTCGGACATAAAGCTACACTGTATTCCCTGCCCGGAGTGCCGTTCGAGGCTCTTGGATCACTTGAAGACATCTTGCAGGATATCCGTTCAAAGCACTCTACATCTGACATTTATCATAGAACGATCATGACTTTCGGCCTTGCAGAGTCAGCCTTGTCCAAGATGATAGAGAACTGGGAAAACAGCCTTCCTGAAGACATACATCTGGCCTATCTCCCCAATCAGCTTACAGGCGTCCGTCTGAGGCTTTCAATATACGGAGGCGTAAGGGAAGTCGAAGAAGCGCGTATAGAGGCGGAATTGGCTGTTTTAAGGTCGATTATAGGCAATTATATATACTCAGAGCAGGACGATACCCTGGAACAGTGCGTAGGCAGGATCCTTAAAGCCTGCGGCAAGACCGTGAGTACAGCTGAATCTTGCACCGGAGGGTCGATTGCATCCATGCTGACCTCCGTTTCGGGATCATCCGAGTATTATCTTGGCTCTGTTGTATCATATGCCAACAGTGTAAAGACAGATGTGCTTGGTGTTTCGCCAGAAATCATCGTAAAGCACGGAGCAGTGAGCAGCGAATGCGTAGCCTCCATGGCTGAAGGCGTAAGAAAACTTACAGGCACCGACTATTCTGTCGCGACTTCAGGCATTGCCGGACCGGGAGGAGGAAGCGATGAGAAACCAGTCGGCACTGTATGGATCGGAGTCAGTTCACAAAAAGGCACAGAGACTTTCAGACTGCAATTCAGAGGAGACAGAAAACGCAATATTGAACGGTTTGCAGCCAATGCCTTGAATATTTTAAGAGTAAAACTTGTAAACGAACTAAATGATTGAAATATAATAAGTAAAACATTTTTGTTTACCGATAAAACATAATTGTTACACGGCTTGGGATTTACAATAAGTTCTATTTATATCAAACATAAGTATCATATAATCAACAACTTAAGGATTAAACAGACAAAATGAGTGACATTCATCATAATTACGAGAGAAAGAAGCGAAGAATCAGGAGAAACGGCATATTTTACGCAGTCATTTCTTCCGCATCCTTTGGCTTTTCCCCCTTGTTCAGCATAGGACTTCTTGCTGCAGGACTCTCCAATTTTGATGTACTTTCATACAGGTGGGGCATCGCAGGATTAGTATTGATGATCTATGCTTTCTGCAAGAAGAAGACGCTCCGTCCGAACTCATTCGACGAAACATGGAAAATCATCCTGCTAAGTGCTCTCAGAGCAATTACCTCCGTCACCCTGCTTATCGGATATGCAAACATATCCAGCGGCATAGCATCCACCATAAACTTCATGTATCCGGTCATTGTTGCCATATGCATGATGTTCTTCTTCGGCGAGCATAAGTCATGGGTTGATATGATAGCCATTGCAGCATCCATCTTCGGTGTCTATCTGCTTGCATCCGGAGACAGCCTCATTGTAGAAAACGGCAATACGCAGCTGGGACTCACCTGCTCTCTCATATCAGCATTCTCTTTCGCTGCATATTACATACTGATGAAGAGACTAAAGGCCGACAAGATCGAGGTCGTCAAGTTCACCACGTGGATCATGATTCTCAGCGCCGTATATTTCATCATATGCGCTTTTGTCCTGGATGGCAGAGTCTCCCTGATTACAGGTGGCAAGAACTGGTTTTACATACTTGGGCTGGGATTATGGTCGACCATGATATCAAACTTCACGGGAGTAAAGGCAGTAAGAAGAATAGGTCCGACACTCACATCGATTCTTGGCGCCCTCCAGCCTGTCACAGCTGTGATTCTTGGCGTTGTATTCCTAGGAGAACACCTATATCTCAAGTCCATGATCGGCATTCTGCTGATCCTGGCAGCAGTGACAGTGGTAGTCATGCACCAGAACACACGCAAGACTCATTAAAGGATACGGAAGAAGTTCTCGGAGGCAATTTTTGCGAGATCAGATTCAGAATACCCCCGGAAGCGAAGTTCATCAAAGATCCTGGGTATCATGGAGATATCCTCCATTCCCTCAGGAGTGACCTCTATACCGTCATAATCGGACCCAAGTCCGACGTGCTCTATGCCAACCAACGATACAACGTGATCTATGTGATCTGCGATTTTCCTGAACGATGGGCGCTGTAATCCGAGCAAGGCTTGCTGCACATTGTTCCAGGCATATCTTTTATCAGGATCAGAAGGATCCTTGATGAATTCCTGTTCTATATCCTCCCCATCATCCATTATATGCGAATCTGACAGGACCTTACTGAAAGTGGCATCAAGAAAGAGCGGATAGAAATTTATCTGAATTACTCCGCCCTCCGATGCAAGAGCACGGATCATGTCGTCTGTCATGTTCCGCGGATGCTCAGAAAGCGCACGACAGCAGGAATGCGTCGCCACAACAGGCTTCTTGGAGCATCTCAACACATCATAAAAGGCTGCATCCGAGATATGAGAAACATCTACCAGCATGCCCATATGATTCATCTCCGCAATGACCTCCTTTCCGAAAGGACTCAGCCCTCCCCATTTTCCAGAAGCAGAGGCACATGAATCGCATATCTGATTGTCCCTGGAATGACATAGCGTCATATATCTTACGCCCGCATCATAAAACTCATGTATACGTTCAAGCCTGCTGCCGACAGGAGAGCCGTTCTCAAGCCCAAGGAACATAGAGAAGACTCCTTCTGACTGATTCTTTCTGGCATCCAGCTCACTGACTGTCAGTCTGACTGCTGCTGGATTCTGCCTGACAACCGTCCGGACAGCATCAAGCAGGCGCATGTAATACGCATATGCAGCATCGGTCTCAAGAGAAGCTGGCACATACAGCGCAAAAAAAGCTCCGTCAACTCCCCCTCGCTTAAGCTTCGGGAAGTCGACGTGCGAATATTCATTATCAACCGACAGATCCCTCAGACGAAGGATCTGCGATGGCGTATCACAATGGCTGTCAAGAACAAACATTACTTTCTCTTAACGTCATCCGCCTTTATCAAGGTAGAATTCACAACTCTGTCTATCTCAAAAGCCGGATTTCTCTTGAAGGTCAGCATGGCTCCGCCGGTGAGATTGACCTTAAGGGTTTCTGATACATTGACATGGCACTTGGCAGATCCGTTGAGCATGACATCTCCGTCTTTTGCATCAAGAAGCTCTGTATCCACCCTCGAAAGACCGGAAGATATGACTTTCTGCATAGATGCTGTTCCTGAGAAATGCGACTCAGAACTTCCTGAAGCCTCAATCTCAAGGGTATTGACCGTCGCCTGCATGTCAATATATGTTGAATTGCTCTGATTGACGAAGGTGTTGCCGCCATTCTGTGTCAACGAAACCTGTGTTGAGTTTGAAGCATTGAGATAGAGTTTGCTTGCCGCATTGACCACACCGGCCACCTGAGCGTTCTTTGACAGATTCAGCTCGGCAGTTGAGCAGTCGACATTTAACTGAGATACAAGCACGTTATCAGTAGCAGTCAAAGTAAACGTTTCAGTTGTAAATGCATCAAAGTGCGTCACTGCAACCTTATTCTTGAAAATCAACGAAGTAACTGTAGGCATATAAACCTCTGCTTCAAGTACCGGAATTGCTGCACCTTTCTGTCTCAGGGTCTTCTTAAGCTCAGGAGAATATCCTTTCTCATCCAGAATCAAGTATAATGTTCCATTCTTTACATATGCCTGAACGTGAGCGGCAATCCTCTCATCAGTCTTCAACTTGATAGAATATGAGTCTGACTTATAGAACTTAAGGACGAAATAGTCCTCTGCACTTACTGTAGTGAACTTCTCATATGACTTGTCCTGAACCAGCAGCGGCTGTGCAAATGCGCTCGCCCCCATAAGAAGCATTGCAGCAATCACGAAAATCAACTTTTTCATATCTTTAAAATTAAGGTTTACTTTTTAATGCGCTGTCTTACAGCTTCATACATAAGGACTGCAGATGCTACTGAAACATTCAGGGATGTGATTTCACCCGCCATCGGGATGGCAGCCTTCTCATCTGCAAGGTCAAGCATGGCCTGAGAGATTCCCTTGCCCTCTGACCCCATGATTATGGCACATGGACCGGTCATATCGACATCGTATATAAGGTTGTCCGTCTTTTCTGTAGCCGCAACCAGCTTGAATCCGCTCTGCTGAAGATAATACGCTGCAACACGGAGGTTCGGCACTTTGCAAGTATCCATCCTCATAAGCGCGCCGGCTGATGCCTTGACTGCATCGGCATTGATTGCCGCTCCTCCCTTTGCAGGAACGATGATACCCTGTCCGCCGGCACACTCCAGACTTCTTGCAATCGCGCCAAGGTTGCGCACATCGCTTACTCCGTCGAGAATCACAAGCAAAGGATTCTCGCTACAGCCGAGAGCATTGTTCACAAGCTGCTCTATATCAATATAATCTATCTGTGAAATATATGCAAGGACACCCTGATGGGATCCTCTCACTGCCCTGTTGAGTCTCTCGCCAGGCACGAACTGAAAAGGGATATCATTAACCTTCAGTAGTTCCATCAACTCTCTGAACTGCGCTCCCTCGAGACCCTGCTTCAAGAGCACCTTATCGAATTTCTTACCTGCCTTCACAGCCTCCAGCACCGGATGCATTCCGAACAGGTACTGCATTTTCTTTTCTTCCATATGATGTTATTCCAATGATTCGTTCAACTTCTCCCATTCCTCCATCTTATAATCAAGCTCGCGCTTGGTCTCAAGATAGGACCTGGTCAACTCCATCACATCATCTTCAGGACCAGGATTCATGAGCACGGACTCTATCTCAGCAAGTCTTCCTTCCAACTCTTCTATTTTCTTCTCTACAAATGAGATACGATTCCTTATCTTCTTTTCTTCTTTAGTTACATATTTCTTCGCCTGGTAGTCCAGCTTCGCCTCTTCCTTCCTCTGCACCACCTCCGCGGGCTTTTCCTCTGCAACAGGCTTGTAATGCCTTTCAAGCTCACTCAAGCTCTCAAGCTTCCTTCGCTCCAGGAAGTCCTGCACTCCACCCAGATGCTCCTTCACCCGGCCATCTCTGAACTCATAGAGCTTATCAACAAGTCCGTCAAGAAAGTCTCGGTCATGTGAAACGATGATCAGTGTACCGTCATAAGCCTTGAGCGCCTGCTTCAATATATCCTTCGAGCGTATGTCCATATGGTTTGTAGGCTCATCAAGCGCCAGAAGGTTGTATGGCTTGAGCATGAGCTTCGCCATAGCCAGGCGCGCTCTCTCTCCGCCGCTCAACACTGCGACTTTCTTGTCGATATCCTCTCCCTTGAAGAGAAATGCGCCGAGGATATCACGGAGCTTAAGTCGTATGTCACCGACTGCAATGCGGTCCAATGTACCGAATACCGTATCCTCCTTATCAAGTATGTCTTCCTGATTCTGAGCGTAATATCCTATATTTACGTTATATCCGACACGAGACTCACCTGCCATCGGATCAAGTTCACGCATAATCACCCTCATCAAGGTTGTCTTTCCTTCACCGTTCCTTCCGACAAGAGCGACCTTCTCTCCTCTGCGAACCTCAATCTGAGCATCCGAGAACACCACTTTCTCTCCATATCCGACCTTCATGTCCACTGCCTTATATGCAATGTCTCCCGATCGTGGAGCAGGAGGGAATTTCACGCAAAGCGCGGAACGGTCTTCTATATCGACTTCTATCCTTTCGAGCTTTTCGAGCTGCTTGACACGCGACTGGACCTGATTGGACTTTGTCGGCTTGTATCTGAACTTCTCGATGAACTCCTCCGTCTTCTCGATCATCCTCTGCTGATTCTCAAACGCAGCACGCTGCTGTTCGAGGCGTTCCCTCCTGAGTTCCAAGTACTTGCTATACGGAACCTTATAGTCATGAATCCTGCCGACCATGATCTCTACTGTCCTGTTTGTGACGTTGTCAAGGAACTTCCTGTCATGTGATATCAGTACAAGAGAACCCTTATAATCCTTAAGATACCCCTCGAGCCACTCGATTGACTCTATATCAAGGTGGTTTGTCGGCTCGTCAAGCAGAAGCACATCTGGCTTTGACAACAGTATCTTCGCAAGCTCGATACGCATGTTCCATCCCTGGCTGAAAGTCTCCGTCGGACGCGACAGTTCCTCAAAGCGGAATCCCAGCCCAAGGAGTGTGCGCTCCGCCAGCACCTGCGGATTATCAGAACGAGTATACGAAATCCTGTCATTCACCTCGTTCATTTTAATTATAAGGTCCTGATACTCTTTGGATTCGTAATCAGTTCTTTCTGCGAGCTCAAGCGTTATGCTCTCCAGCTCCGCCTCCATTGCGAACATATCAGCGAAAGCAGTCATAGCCTCGTCAATGACGCTGCGGCCGCGATGATGCTCCATGATCTGTGGAAGATAGCCTATCTTCAGCCCACCAGGAACGGCAACCTTACCACTCGTCGGACTCTGAAGTCCGCAAATCAGCTTCAATATCGTAGATTTTCCCGCACCATTCTTTCCCACAAGGCCTATCTTGTCACTCTCGCTGATATGAAAATTGATCTCATTCAGCAAGGTAAAGCCTCCATAAGCTACGGTAAGATTGTTAATAGATATCATATTTTATTTTTTGCACAGCAAAATGCTGAATTCATATAACAGATATAACGGTACTGACACGACCAACATTGTAAAAGGATCACCAGAAGGCGTAATCACAGCAGCAAGTATTGCAACAGCCAGGACCGCATGCTTCCTGAAGCCGGCAAGAGTCCCCTTCTTCAACACTCCCAATGTGGAAAGAGCCACAACTACCGTCGGAAACTCGAAGACAATACCGAAAGTCAGGACCATCGAGCTCAACAAGGCTATGTATGAGCTAAGCGAGAACGTGTTCGGTATATCCGGACTGACCTGATAGCCCGCAAAGAAGTTGAGCATCAGAGGGAATATCAGCGCATATCCCACAATCACACCCAGATAAAAAAGGAATGATGCGAAAAGAAACGCACCCCTGACAGCCTTCTTTTCATTGTCGTATAGAGCTGGGGCTATAAAGCGCCATATCTCATATATCATATAAGGGAATGTCAGCACCAATGCCGAGAGGAATGTAACCTTCATATGGATCATGAACTGAGCAGCCACTTCCAGGTTTACAAGCTCCATCGAAAAATCAGTACCGAGAAGCCTATACAGGAAGAAGTCAGCCTTGGAAGGCCCCAGCACAACTTCACCAAAAAGAAAATCCTTGAAGAAGAAGAGCCCCACGACAACTGCAGCAAACACTGCAATCATCCTGAATATACTCATCCTAAGGTCTTCCAGATGGTCCCAGAAGGTCATTTCCTTGGTCTGCGACATTATTTCTCGGATTCTATGTCCTTCTTGATTTCGTTTACATCATTCTCGACATCCTTCATTCCCTCCTTGAAGTTCTTTACGCCTTTGCCGAGGCCCTTCATGAGTTCAGGAATCTTCTTTCCTCCGAACAGAAGCAGCACGATGAGGGCGATTATCGCAATCTCCCAGAATCCAAGATTAAATACAAGCGGCATCATAATAATATGTATTAGTTTATATTTTCATTAAAGACTGCCATCAGAGACTCCGGACACCTTATCGGACGCCTTGTCTCTGAATTTATGAATCCAAGTGTCACAGAACCCTCGCATACAAGGTATCCTTCCGGATTGTAGATCTCGTTCCTGATGACAAGCTTCGCTCCTGGCATCTCATCGATGATGCTGACCACCCTCAATGTATCACCGAGCTTTGCCGGCACCTTGTAACGGCACTCGACCGACACGACCGGAAGCATCACGCCTGACTCCTCGATTTTCTCGAGAGGCAGGCCGAGCTCCTTCAGCATTGCTGTCCTTCCACACTCAAAATATCTGATGTAATTTGAGTGATGGACGATGCCCATCTGGTCGGTTTCATAGTACCTGACATCCAAAAACAGCTCAGATTTCAGCATAACAAAAATGTTAACCAAATAAACTTTATTGTTTTATTAGTTCTTTTTCAATGCATTGAGCGACGCAGTGATACTTTCGATCTTTTAAAGCGAATCTGCCTCTTTTTTACGTTCGACATCTACGACAGCCTC